>Ga0214190_1000026_pt1 | contig 60303 bp, 44 predicted proteins | sample TroBogEpilimnion_41_FD_153028 | JGI IMG/M metagenome (GOLD analysis project Ga0214190, IMG submission 153028) | Freshwater microbial communities from Trout Bog Lake, WI - 15JUL2008 epilimnion | ecosystem: Environmental > Aquatic > Freshwater > Lake > Epilimnion/Euphotic zone | place: Trout Bog...
GTCTCCGCCTCCCGCAGGATGCGGATGATCTGCTCGGTCGTGTGATGTGTCTTCTTCATGATGGTTTTCCTTTCGTTACCCGAAAACCATCCCACCCACAATGGCCTAGTTCAGAGGGGCCCAATCACGACCTCGCAGGTAATCGGACGTTGGTCGTGCATTCCAACCGTTCAGGTTGTCGGATCATTAAGCGCGCTGTCAGGCATGGAACTGCTCGTCGCTAACGCTCCTCGCCTTTTGGATTTCAGCTTTCAGCGTTTCAGCTTTTTCCCGTTGGCCTCACAGAGCGGACACTTGCACGAAGCGAGCCTTGCGCTGACGCGCCCCTGAGCTTGATTCTCCTCTGATGAAAATTCGCAGTTTTCTCGTGAGACCGTAGCCGAGCTACGCTAAATTATGTTTTGGTGAGTATTTCTTGGTGTGTTTTATTTTGGTTTCCCACGGCAGTTTTTGCCGTCCTTAAAATCCTTTGCCAAACCCGCCCCCACCGCAAGTAAAAAAGCTAGGAACTGGAAATTGGGGCAGGTCGCGCGAGGGGCGCAAAGGAAGCGAAGGATAAAGTTCTTTTACTTCGCCGCCTTCGCCGGCTTCGCGCGAAAAATCTTATTGATCGGAGTGTGTTGGCGTCACTTCTGAAAAACGTGGACGCGGGCCGGCGGCAGGTTCCACCAGACGATTTTGGAAGCGACGAGGCGAAAATCATCCGCGCCGCGGCTGCGATCCTTGATGAGATGGTAGCTGTATTGGACAAGACGACCGCGCGGCTCAAGCACGGCGCGGATTTTTTGCGCCAGCGCATCCGCCTGTGCCTTGGGAAAGTTTAACAGCGGCAAACTGGAAATTACCGCGCCAACCGCGCTGATCGGCTGCGGCAACTCGGCGAGCAGCGTGTCCATTTCCCACGCATCGCCAGCAATGATGCGGGCGCGCGGATATTTTTTCTGGAGTAATTTGGCAAGCGTCGGATTGTGTTCGATGGCGATAAGCCGGTCTTCGCGCAAACCATGTTTAAGCAACGCGTCAGTGACCGCGCCGGTGCCAGGGCCAAGTTCGAGGACAAAACTTTCAGGATTGCGCGGCAGCCAGCGCGCCATGGCGGCGCCCAGTTGCGGGGAACTAGGCGCCACGGAGCCGGTGCGTTGCGGATTCACGAGCCATTCGCGAAGGAACAGCGTCGAATCCGCTAAGGCCGCAATGATTTTTCGTGCCATTTTTATATTTGTCCTGAATCCGCAGTCTAGTGATGACCCGCCCACCGCGCCACTGAAAACTGCCTCAAGGTTTGCCGCCGTAAAGCTTTTGATAATCGGCCTTGAGCGCGGCGCGGCGGGCGTTCCACTCCAACCAATCCGCTTCACGTGCGGCACCGGTGTAGTTCGTTTGCGCCGCCGCCCAACGCGCGTCCAAATTTTTCATCGTGGTTTCAAATTCCGCTGGCTGCCGCCATTTCAATTGCGCCTCGGCGAGATTGAGCTGGTTGCCGGGATACTCCGGCGCGAGGGCGACGGCGCGTTCGAGCCATTCGCGCGCCTTGCTTTTGCTGCCGACGCTGAACGGCCAACCGGGCGCTTGAAAATAAAGTTCACCAAGCGTGCGGGCGGGACCGGCGTAATCGAAACGCACGTCCAATTTCGCCGCCACCAGAAAATCATTTTCCATTTCATGAACCAAGCGGTAGGCCGCGATGGACGGCGCCTCGGCTTGCGCAAGTTTGCCGAGATTCATGGCGAGATAATAATGGCCGGGGGCAGAATTCGACTCACGCGCGAGCCATTGGCGGCAGATGGTAATGCCGCACCGGGCAACTTCCGCGCGTTGCGTCTCGTTGGTAGCCAAATCCGCCAGCGTGAAACTCGCCCGCGCCAGCTCGCTCGCGGCGACGGTAAAATTCGTGGCGGACAACTGATTTTTTTGCGCCAGTTCAAAAGCTTTTTGCGCCCGTGCGACAAAAATTGAATTCGCCGTTTGCGCCATCGCACCCAACGCCGCCAATAACAAGATGGCGGACAGGATTCCTAGAATGCGTGGTTTCAATGACATGATGCAGTCAATTAGAAGTTGCCATCGTGGCGGAGTATTTTATACTGGGCAAGTGAGATTAAACTGGAAATTGCTGCGGTTGGCGCTACTGGTGGCATTGCCGCTGGCCGGTGCTGGTTGCAGCGGTATCAATACCAGTCAGAGCGTCTCGCCGCTGGACTTTTTTTTGCCAGGGGTGGGGTCTTTTCTGAAAGCGAATCCGGCCAGCACCAATGCGCCAACCGTGTTCCCTAAAATCTCCACTGAAGTTGCTTCCGTAAAATAAATTATGCGTTTCCCATTCGCGCTGACGAAAAAAATCGCCAGCCACATCATCAAACATAAGCTCCGCAAGACGCCGAAATTCGCGATGGTCTTGCAGCTTGAACCGCTGCACACCTGCAATCTGACCTGCACCGGTTGCGGGCGCATCCGCGAGTATTCCACGTCGCTCAAGGACATGGTTCCGTTGGAACAATGCCTGCAAGCCGCCGTCGAATGCGATGCGCCGATGGTTTCCATTTGCGGCGGCGAACCGCTGATTTATCCGAAGATCGAAGAACTCATCGCCGGTTTGCTCGAACAGGGCCGCGTGCTTTACATCTGCACGAACGGCATGTTCATGCGCAAAAAAATGCGCGATTATCTCGCGTCCGTTTATTCGACGGAACTTGAACCAACGCTCAAGAAATTGCTCGACGGAAAATTAATCACGGACAAGGAAGCCGAAGTCATCCGTAAATCCGACGACGCGGCGAAGAAAAAAGTCGTCATTGCGCCGACGAAATGGATGTATTGGAACGTCCACGTGGACGGTCTGGAATTCACGCACGATTTAATTGTCGAACGCGAAGGCGTCTTCAAAGAATGCGTTGAAGCCATCAAGATGGCAAAAATTTGCGGCTATCAAGTCGCGACGAACACTACGGTTTATCGCGAAACGGACGTCGCGGAAATCGAGGACATGTTCAAGTATCTCTCGTCGCTCGAAGTGGACGGCCACACGATTTCGCCCGGCTACGATTACGACGCCGCGAAAAAAGACATGGTTTCGCGCCTCGGCAAAGATCCAAAACAATTCTTCCTCACGCGCGACATGACGCGCCAGAAATTTGCGAAGATTCAAGACTGGGGTAAGGCGTTCACCATTTTCGGCACGCCGGTTTATCAGGAATTTCTCGCGGGCAAACGCGAACTCACTTGCACCGCGTGGGCGATTCCGACCTACAACGTCAAGGGCTGGAAAGCCCCGTGCTATTTGATGACCGATGGCCATTACAGCGGCTATCAGGAAATGCTCTCGAAAGTAGCGTGGGAAAAATATGGTGTCGTCAATGGCGTCGCGCGCGACCCACGCTGCGAACATTGCATGGTGCATTGCGGCTACGATCCGAGCGGCGCGCTCGGCACGAATTATCAGTCCGGCGACAACTGGAAAAACATCAAATACAACTTCGGCTCAAAACCGAAACCCTATCCGTCCTCGCCGGAACTGGCAAAACGCGCTTTCAACGGCGTGACGATTGGCAAAGGTCATTTGGCCGAAGCCAAGGCGATCATCAATTCGCCCGCCGCCGGTGCGCGCGGTGCATTTGCGAACGAAGTTCATCACGAAGCGCACGTCGCCAGTCATTGCGGCACGACCGACACGACGGAACGCGATGAGTTGCTTGCAAAAATCAAAGACGTGAAGAAGGCGGAATAAGTTTTACCGTCACACGTTTAATCCATTCCCTAAGCGCGTCAGTAATGCCGCGCTTTTTTTATTTCGCCATGACCGGCTGCTGCACCGTGCCTTTGACATTGTCCAAAAGTTTTTGATAAGGCCCGCTCTGAAAACCAAACAGCGCGGTGGACGTTTCAAAAACCGCCTGACCCGGATTGCACACGGCGTAAGCCTTGCAGCCCAGCAAATACGCGCCGACGCCGCTCGGCTCGATGCTCAACCGCACGCGCATGAGCACCTGCTCGCCCTCATGCGCGCCCACAAAACCGGCGTAGTCAATCTGCTCGCGCCGCGTCGCCTCGCGTTCAAAAGCTAGCTCGCTATCGGGCAGCGCCATCTGCCGGTAGCCGTTTTGCGTGAACACCGTCACGGTTGCCGCCTTGATTTTCTCCACGCTCTGATTGGAAATAATCACGCCCGCAAAACTGGCGGACTCCGGGCGGTTCATTGAACTGCAACCGGAAATAAGTATGGCGGGAAGAATAAACAGCAGTGCCTTCCAACTGGAAAATTTCCGCGGCGTGAAGATTGTGGAAAATGAATTCATATTTTTTAGTGGTTCGATTTAATGTTTCCGCCGGTTCAGCGCGACGATACGGAACAGTTTTCAAAACTGCCAGCGCAATTTCGCGCTGCCTGCGCCGCGCAAATTTTCTTTTGGCCGTCCGCGCGATGAACTAGCTTTCCCGCGTGTCAAACGTAACGCCGCGCATTCTTATCGTGGACGACGATCCCGGCCAGCGCAGTCTGCTGGACTCGTTCCTGCGCGGTCAGGGTTTTGAAACCGTCCTCGCCGATTCCGGCGAACGCGCGCTCGAACTGCTCCCCGCCGGAAAATTTTCCATGATGATTTCCGACGTGCGGATGCCGGGCTTGACCGGCCTCGAAACCTTGCAACGCGCGCGCAAAAATTTTCCGGCGCTGCCCGTTTTGCTCGTCACCGCTTACGCCGACATCCGCGATGCGGTTGAGGCGATGCGCGACGGCGCGTTGAATTATCTCGCCAAGCCGATTGATCTCGACGAACTGCTCGCGACCGTGCGTCAGGTCACCGGCCTGGCGCCCGCTGCGCCGTTGAAACTTGGCGCGGAGAAAAAATTACCCGCGAACATCGTCGCGCAAAGTCCTTTGACCACCGCATTATTTCAAGACATCGCGCTCATCGCGCCGTCGGAAACGCGCGTGCTCATCACCGGCGAAAGCGGCACGGGCAAGGAAGTTGTCGCCGACACGATTCACGCGTGGAGCGCGCGCGCGAACGGCAAGCTCATCAAAATCAATTGCGCCGCGATTCCCGAAAATCTTTTGGAAAGCGAATTGTTCGGCCACGAAAAAGGTTCGTTCACCGGCGCGAGCGCGATGCGGATCGGACGATTTGAAGAGGCGGATGGCGGCACGATTTTTCTGGATGAAATCACCGAGATGTCGCCGGGCTTGCAGGCGAAATTGCTGCGCGTGACGCAGGACGGAAAATTTCAGCGCATCGGCTCGAATCGCGAAATCCGCACCAACGCGCGCATTCTTGCCGCGAGCAACCGCGACCTCGAAGCCGAGGTGAAAGCCGGACGTTTCCGCGAAGATTTATTTTATCGGCTGAACGTGGTGGAGTTGAATCTGCCGCCGTTGCGCGAACGGCGCGAGGACATTTTGCCGCTGGCGAATTTGTTCACCGCCGAGTTTGCCCGTAACCGCGCGCGGCTCGCGGAGGCGACGGTGAACTGTCTGCAAAATTATGCATGGCCGGGCAATGTGCGCGAGCTGCGCAACGCCATCGAGCGCGCCGTGCTGCTCTCGCAGAGCGAATTGATTTTGCCCGAACATCTGCCGACCAAGTTGCGCGAGGCCGCGAAATCTGCCGCGCCGTTGCCGCCGGTGGATGCGCAGACGATGGACGAAATTGAGCGCCACGCGATTCTTGCCGCGTTGAAGCAGCACAAGTCTAACCGCACGGAAACCGCGAAGGCCTTGGGCATCAGCCGCCGCGCGCTGCTCTACAAATTGCAGCGGCTGCGCCAGCAGGGTTTTGAGTTTGAGTGAAATGTTTCCGCGTAAAACGGAAATCAAAAAAGTGTTGAACAAAACTGATGAAACAGAAATGCCAAGCGTGCGGTGTTGAGAAAGACACACAGGTCGAAGAGGTATATCCCTACCCCGATGAACTCGACCGTTTCGAGGATAGAAAGCCGGTTGCTCCGTTTCTCAGCCTAGATTGTCAAGGGTCTTGCGTTAACGGGGTCACCGACTGGAGGACAGTGAATGTCTGTCATGATTGTTTTCACAGGTTAGACCCAGATATGTGGATCAGTGAGCGTTGTTGGCAGTTATTGAATCCAGTCACATCGTTTGACCAGTTACAAAGATTGCAGGCGAAATGACGTGGCCGAATATAAGGATAAGCTACAAAGTTTCTGAACCGATTCCACTTCATGCCAGAAAACCGACGCCAACCCCAGCCGCGCAGCGGCGGCTGAAAATAGCCCGCTGCTTTAGCTGCGGGACTCACGGACAAAATGGAATCGAGTCCCAGCGGGACGACCGGAACGCGCGTTCCAAATTTTCTGCCGCCCCGCCGGGGCTGGAATGGTTTGTGAATTTCACACCCGCAGTTGAAACTGCGGGCTATTTTCATCCGCGCCGCTGGCGCTCCAACAAAATTTCAATTCTGCCGACCTTTTAATTTTTCAACAGCTCCGCCAAATCCAGTTGCCGCGTGAACATCGTGAGTTCGCCGTCCGGCGTGCGCGGCCAATTTTCTTTTGGACGATCCCAATAAAGTTCCACGCCGTTGCCGTCGGGGTCGCGCAGGTAAATCGCTTCGCTCACGCCGTGGTCGGCGGCACCGTCGAGTTCCACATTGGCGGCGAGCACGCGGCGCACGGCATCCGCCAGCAGCGCGCGCGTGGGATACAAAATGGCGACGTGATACAGTCCGGTGCTGCGCGGCGGCGGCGGCGAACCGCCCGCGCTTTCCCAAGTGTTCAAGCCGATGTGATGATGATAACCGCCCGCCGAAATGAACGCGGCCTGCGTGCCGAATTTCTGCTGCAATTCAAAACCCAAAACGCCGCAGTAAAATTTCAGCGCGCGTTCGAGGTCGGCGACTTTCAGGTGAACGTGGCCGATGCGGACGCCGGCATCAATCGGTTTGGCAACAGATTTTTCTTCCATGACGTGAACATAAATCATCGCGCGGCGTTGCGCGACAAATCATCGCGGCACGGAAAATTGCCAGTGGTCGGCCGGTTCCATGACGGAGCGCGGGCCAGCGCCATCAAGCCACGCCAGTGCGGCGGGGTCACCGCGCAGATACGCATCCCAAAACGCCGTGGACAACGCGAGAATCACGCGGTGATGATTGGGATTGCGCGGTTCACGTTCGCCAGGCAAAGCGCGGTCGGTGAAGACGGAATGTTCGGCGTTGAACAGCACCACTTCGTATTTCGGTGCATTGTGCAGCGCCGGATAAATTTTCAGGCGCGAGGCCACATCCTGACCGCCGATGGGCGCGACATCTTTGGTGCCGGTCATGAGCAGCCACGGAATTTTCACCGCGGCAAAAGTTTTTTCCGCGCTGCCATCCTTGGGACTGCTCGGACTGAACGCGATGGCCGCCGTGATGCGTGAGTCCGTGAGTTTCTGTCCGTCCAAAGGAAACGTCTCGCCGCGCACCGCCTCGGTCGTCACCGCGCCAAACGAATGGCCGGACATGCCGATTTTTTTCAAATCCATGCGGCCAAAAAGAAAATTGGTTTTATCGGCGTTCCAGATTTCAAGCTGGTTGATGACGGCGGGAACGTCTGCGGCGCGCAGGAGAAAATTTTCGAGCGAAGCCGCTTGGTTCATCGCCCGCAGGCGTTGCGATTTCGGTTTGTCTTTCCAAACGGAATCATCGCTGCCGGGATGCTGGAGAAAGACGGCGACGTAGCCGCGCGCGGCCCAGTGTTCGCCAAGAAAAACGCTGCCCGCGCGCGTGCCGCCAAGTCCGTGGCTGAACAACACCACCGGTTCGGGCGTGGTGTTGGTGGGCAGATAAACGCGCACCGGCAAATCGCGATGGCGCGCCGCGTCGTGGATGGTCACGTCCACATGAATCGGCGTGAAAGATTTATCCACCGCCAGTGGATCGTAATCCGCTGCATTTGCAGCCAACGAAAGCAGCAACCAACAACCAAAAGTAATTGTGAGTTTCAGTCTCATGTCCGTTTTGACGTGAACCAACAAACGGATGTTACTGAATTATTTTTCGAGGCAGCTCAACGCAAACCGAAGCGGCGGCGGAAACCGCCGGGACGCGGTGCGGTGCTGGGAAAATGACGTTCGTTGCCGCCTTCGCGGTTGCCATTCACTTCGCGCTGGGGCGGACGCGGAGCGCCACTCGATTGCGGGCGGCCACCTTGCGGACGTGAACCAAATTGCGGACGACCGCTTTGCGGCGGGCGTGGGCCGGCGGATGGACGGGAAAAATTTTGCGGACCGCGTGGTTCGCGCTGGTCATTGCGCGGCGGACGTTGGCCGCGATGCTGTTGATGACGCGGCTGACGGCGTTCTTCTTCCGCCGGATTGTAGGGCGGCGCGGCGGAAGTATAATTGAAGCCTTCCGCTTTTTTGCGAACGAGGCCGCGACCGATGAAACGTTCGAGCGCGCGGAGTTCGCCGTGATCTTCGTTGGTCACGAAACTGATGGCGTCGCCGATTTGATTCGCACGGCCGGTGCGACCGATGCGATGGATGTAATCCTCGACGTGCATTGGAAAATCGTAATTCACGACGTGCGAAATTCCGTCCACGTCAATACCGCGCGCGGCGATGTCCGTCGCGACGAGCACGCGCACCGTGCCGGCCTTGAAATCTTGCAGCGCACGCAAACGTTGATTCTGCGAGCGATTCGAATGGAGCGTCGCGGTGCGGATGCCGGCTTGTTCGAGCTGACGCGCGAGGCGGTCGGCGGCGTGTTTCATGCGCGAAAAAACCAGGACCATATCCATGGCCGGTTCTTTCATCAAATGAACGAGCAGCGCCGTTTTCAAATGCTTCGGCACTTCGTAAACAAGTTGCGTGACGGTCTCGGCGGGATTTGCGCGGCGGCCGATCTGGACGATTTTCGGCGTGCGCTGAAATTCGTGCGTGAGCGCTTCGATCTCTTTCGAGAGCGTGGCGGAAAACATGAGCGTCTGCCGTTGCTTCGGAAGCTGGCGGACGATTTGCCGGATGGACGGAAGAAAACCCATGTCCAACATGCGGTCAGCTTCGTCGAGCACGAGAAATTCGAGGCCGGAAAAATCACCGTTGCGACGACCAAGCAAATCGAGCAAGCGTCCGGGACACGCGACGACAATGTCGGTGTTCGAGCGGAGCGCGCGGATTTGCGGCTGTTCACCGACGCCGCCGAACACGGTAGCAATGGTGAGCGGAAGGTGTTTGGCGTAAGCGCGGATGTTTTCTTCGATCTGGACGACGAGCTCGCGGGTCGGCGCGAGAATCAGCACGCGCGTGCGGCGATTCGGACCGGCGGCAGCTTGCGCGGCTGCAAGCTTCGTGAGCATCGGCAGCGTGAACGCAGCGGTTTTGCCCGTGCCAGTTTGCGCGATGCCGATTAGGTCGTGGCCGGCGATGATCGGCGGAATGGCGGCAGACTGAATGGGCGTTGGCTCGGTGTAGCCGGCTTCGGTGACGGCCTGCAAAATCTTGGGATTCAGGCCGAGGACTTGGAATGACATAACGGAAAAAGTGTAAGGATGGCGCGCGATTGGTGCACGCTCGAATATGAAACGAAACGGACGAGGAAAATTATTTCAGCCGCCAGGTGATGCGCGCCTTGTTGAGGTCGTAGGGCGACATTTCCATTTTGACGCGGTCGCCAACGGTGAGGCGCACCCAGCGTTTGCGCATTTTGCCGCAGATGGTGGCGAGGACGACGTGCTTGTTGTCGAGTTCGACACGAAACATCGTGCCGGGCAGAACGGTTTGGACCCGACCTTCGACTTCGATGTGTTCTTCTTTGACTGGTGCTCTCATGCAGACGGACGATAAAAAATAAAAAAGGCGGGGTTCGGTTCACCCGAACCCCGCCATGAAAAAATCCTAGAAAGGATTAGTAACGTTCGCGACGGCCAGCGCCACCGCCACCGCCGAATTCGCGACGGCCACCACCACCGCCACCGGGAGCGCGTTCTTCACGCGGGCGGGCGACGTTGACGGTGAGGGCGCGTCCATCCAACTGCGCGCCGTTGAGGGCCGCGATGGCTTTCTGCGCTTCTTCCGCCGTGCTCATGGTCACGAAACCGAAACCGCGGGGGCGGTTGGTCATGCGATCCATCATCAGGTTGGTTTCCGTGACCGTGCCGTGCGCCGCAAAAGCGTCGTTCAGGTCGTTTTCGGTGGTATTGAAGGAAAGATTTCCCACGAATAATTTGTTGCTCATGTGATGTATTTTACTGTCTGACTAACACTGCACTCACCAGACTGTTTCCGTTTATCGGATTTCAAATCATCACTGAAACTGAGTTCACTTGAAGATTTACCATGCCGTGGGACTGACAAGCTATCTAACAGATTTACGGAGCATGGACTCTTTCCAGCGAAGCACAAGCATTATATTTCCCAGCAAACCGGCCGGTTCCGCGCCCGACCACCCGAAAATATTTTGATTTCGGTCATTTACAATGGAATCGACACGGCACATGATGCCGCTGGCTGCGGAGAAACCAATCATTCCGCACACAGATAAACAACAACTCAAATCAAACATATGGCTAAAAAAGTCGTTAAATCCAAAGCGAAAGCTAGCAAACCCGCTCCGAAAAAAGCCGCTGCCAAAAAAGGCGCGAAAAAGAAGTAAGGTAGCCGGTTATTGTCTCTCCTGAAAAACAGGAGAGACAAACTACCACTCCATCCCGCTGCGCCCAGCGCCAAGCGGGATTCTTTTTCGGCAGCACCCATCACCGCCATGCGACTTTCCCAAGCCCAAGTTTGGAAAAAAGACGGACAGTTCATCCGCATCGTCCGCCTCGAACGTTTGGAAGTGGAATACAAATCCCATCCCAGCCTCACCAGCAAAGCCGGCACCAAAGTGGTAACCAGCAAAAAAGATTTCTGCCGCCTGCTCAAAGGCGCACAACTCCTGACCGCCGGTAAAAAATCGCCGGTCATCAATGAAGCTGACGTGGACGCCATCGCGCAGTAAGTTGTCCGCTTGCAACGTCCGGTTCCCAATCACTACGCCACGCTCGGCCTCGACCGCCGCTGCACACTCGCGCAAATCCGTGCCGCCTACCGCGTGCTGGCCAAACAGTTTCATCCCGACTTAAATCCGCATTCGCCGGCCGCCGTCGCGCGCACGCAGGAACTGAATGCCGCCTACGAAACTTTAAGCGATCCCGATTTGCGCGCCGCCTACGACCGCGAACTCGACGCACCGAAACAATCTTCCGCGCCAACGCGCGCGGCAAAAATCCAGCGCAACCTTTCGCAAGATGTAAATCTGCCGCTGGAAGATTTTTTGCGTGGAACGAAACGCGAAGTGCGCATCCACGATCCCGCCAATCCCAACGGCGCAGAAGTTTATGAACTGATCGTGCCGCCGGAAACCGCGCCGGGCACGCGCTTCAAGATTCCGCGCGATGAATCTTTTGGCGGATTTGTGCAATTGCGCGTGAAGGCGCAACCGAACTTCCGTTTCAAAACACGCGGCTCCGATTTGCGCTGCGATTTGAAAATCAAAGCCGACCGCGCCGCGCAAGGCGGCATGGAAATGGTGCGCGGGCTGACCGGCTCCATGGTGCGCGTGCCGATTCCCCGCGGCGTTGGCCGCAACGAAATCATCCGCATCGCGAACGAAGGTTTGCCAAAAGCGCGCGGTGGCCGTGGCGATTTGCTGGTGCGCATCACGTATCGCGTCGAAGTCCGCATCAGTCGCAGCGGCAAATAAATTTCGCCTCGGTCATTTACAATCAGCCGACCGCAGCGCACGATGCCCTGCCTTCCGGAGAAACTTCCATGCCGCAGGCCAGTCAATCCGCAGAACCAAAATAAAGTTATGGGCGATAAATCCCCGAAAGCCACGCAGAAAAAGTCCGGCCAGAAAAACGCGAAAGCCTCCAGCGCCAACGCCAAGAAAAGCGCCGCCGTCGCAGCCAAGTCCGCCGCCGGCAAGAAAAAGTAACGCCTGCCGTTTGCTGTCGCTCCTGAATTTTAATTTAGGAGCGACAGATTTTTCCGTAAAACTTCACGCGGCGATTGCGACGCTGCCGCCGCTTCCCTAAAATCGCCGCATGGAAAAGAATCGGCTCGAAGCGTTCAGCGATGGCGTCATCGCGATTATCATCACCATCATGGTGCTGGAGTTGCACGTGCCCGCGCACGCCGACGGTCTCGCCGATTTGAAGCCGTTGATTCCCGTGCTGCTGAGCTATCTGTTGAGCTTCATTTACGTCGGGATTTACTGGAACAATCATCATCACATGTTCCAGTCCACGGAAAAAGTCACCGGCGGCATCTTGTGGGCGAACTTGCACCTGCTCTTTTGGCTCTCGCTATTTCCGTTCACCACTGCGTGGGTTGGCGCGAATCACCTCGCGCCCGCACCGACGGCGGTTTACGCCTTCGTGCTGATGATGGCGGGCGTGGCGTATTATATTTTGGAACACTCAATTATCCGGCAGCAGGGCAAAGATTCGTTGCTCGCGCGCGCCATCGGTAATCGCTGGAAAGAAAACATTTCTCCGCTCTGTTATCTCGCCGCGATTCCGCTGGCGTTTGTGAGTCCGTATATTTCGCAGGCGTTGTTCATCTTTGTCGCCATTCTCTGGCTCGTGCCAGATCGCCGTATCGAACGCCTGTTGGATCAGCGCAAGCCGGATTGAATTTGTCCGCGCCACTGCCATTCATTTTCGCCACGCATCTGCTTGGCACGCCACGCGCGGCACGTTAGTCTGCCCGAAATGATTCTCGACACGCTGACTCAATATCGCCGTTACACAAGTTTGTCGCCGCGCTTCGCCGCCGCGTTTGAATTTCTCAAGCAACTGCCCGCCGACAAGGCGAATGGCCGTTACGACATCGACGGCGATAATTGTTTCGCGCTCGTGCAATCCTACAAAACCAAGACGCTCGCGGAGGCCAAGTTCGAGGCGCACCAAAAGTATATGGACATCCAATTCATTCAGGCCGGTCGCGAAAGTATTCTATGGTCGCCGCTCACCGCGCTCACGCAAGTCACCGAACCATACGTGGCCGAACGCGACATTATCTTTTACGCCAATCCGCCGAAGTGGACGCCCATTCACTTAAGCGCCGGTCAATTCACCATTTTCTTTCCTGAAGACGGCCACGCGCCCGGCGTAGAAACTGGCTGCGCCAGCGAAATCCGCAAGACCGTCATCAAAGTCCGCCTCTGACCTCACGCGCGGAAGGGCTAGCTTAACTCAAATCTGGCTGCCCACATATTCATGCGGTATGACAAAGCGCCGTGAGCGTAGTAAAATTCTCAATGAATGGCGTTCACTGAAGAAAATTACCAATCGCAATCAAATTCGGAATGCGCACTGCCAGATCCGGCCATCTGCCGCGTGCGCCGCGCCGAGGTCAGTGGTTTCTTTTATTGCCTGACGCCCAATTCTGCTAGTTGTCAGCACGCTGAACCTCACGCCGACCAGACCTATTGTTTTCACCCCGACCCCACGCAACTCAAGAGCTAGCAAGTTGGCTTGAGTCGCCGCGCGCCAAACGGCTACACTGCGCCTTTATGAGCAAACCTGCCTGCCCGATGTGCGAAATGAACGACGTCTTGGAATTTCCCGACAAATGGGAATGCGTCACCTGCGGTCATGAATGGCCGCGCGAAGCGGCGCCGGAAATTCCCGATGGCCCGCGCGTCGTCAAAGATGCGCACGGCAATATCCTCGCCGATGGCGATTGCGTTATCCTCATTAAAGATTTGAAACTCGGCGGTTCGTCCGTGCTCAAAGGCGGTTCCAAGTCCAAGCCCATCCGCCTCGTGGACGGCGATCACGAAATCTCCTGCAAAGTGGACAACATCGCCGTCGGCTTGAAAGCATGTTTCGTCAAGAAGGCGTAAAATGCCCTGCCAAAGCAGGTCTTAACAAGGCGGCACAGGTCGCTCCGGCAACGGTCACTCAATCTTGAAAGTCGCCGCCGTTTTGAACGGCATCGCATCCGGGCAAGTGATGACGAGCGCGGCGGCTTCCTGTTTCCAAGTCAGTGCGCCGTCGTAACCAAGCAACCTCACGGATTTCACCGGATGGCCGAAGTATTTTGAATCCATGCCGAGCGAAGTGATTTTCAATTCCGTTCCGGGCGCGGGCATCGTCATGCAAAAAGCGTAGAGCGCGCCGTCTTTGCCAACGGTAAAGCGAAAGTCCTGCGAACCATATTGGAAATCCGCCTGGCTCTTGCCCAGCTTACCGCCAGGAATCTTGCGTAAATGTCCTTTGTCCATCTCGCCTTCGCCAGGAATTTTCCAAGCGCGGCTGCCGTAAATGGCCTCGCCGTTCACGCGCATCCAGTCGCCCACGCCCGCGAGCATTTGTTTGCTACCGTCATCCAGCGAGCCATCCGGTAGCAGCGAAATACAGATGCAAGCATTGCCGTCACGTGCGCAGGCTTCGATGATATAACGAATCATCGCCCGTGAATCGTAAATGAATCCGGGCGCGTAAAACCAATCGCCCACCGGCGCTTCCGCAATCCACGCCTGATCGGTTTTGATGTCATTCGGGATGCCAAACTCTTCGGTATTCACGGTGCCATTGGTTTTCTTGCGGAACTTTACAATGCTGAACGTATCCACCTTGCCCCGCCGTTCCAGTGCCCGGTTGTAGAAATCGGCGATGACGGTTTGCATCGCATCAGCCTTGAAGCCAGTGCCCGTGCCGCTGCCACTGAAGGGTTGTTGGTCGGTGCCGTCGGTGTAGATAAAATCAGGATTATATTGATTGACCACATCCATCATGCGCAGCGCCCATTGCGTGGCATACCATTTATTATAAGCCATGTGATTGGTAAAGATGCCGGCGGGCGGCGGACTCCACGGCGAATTCGCCGCCTTGGTCACACCCTGATATTCTCGCAAATCAATGCCGTAAAGTCGCTGCGGGTCGAGGCCTTCCCACCATTTGCCCTTGCCGTCGGCGAGCGTAAGATTGCCGTCGTAAGGCACACCTGCTTTGGCACCTTCCTTGTCGCTACCGAAAGCCGCCTGCCACCACCACCAAGAATATTCGTGATGGAACGTGACCCCGAAACGCATGTCATCCGCCCGACAAGCCTTGGCCCATTCGCCGATGAGATCACGCTTCGGGCCGAGGTTGACGGAATTCCACGGCTGATAATGCGAGTTCCATAAATCGAAGTTGTCGTGATGCACGCCTTGGATCATCAGGAACCGCGCGCCGGCATCGTGATAAATTTTTGTGAGCGCGGCGGGATCGAGCTTGCTGGGATTCCAGTCGCGCAACACTTCCTTGTAACCGACCTCGGACGGATGCCCGAAATTCTTGAGGTGATTGTTATACGCCGTCGTGCCCGGCACATACATCTTGCGCGCATACCAATCACCACTCTGCCCGGAAGCCTGCGGACCAAAGTGAACCCAGATGCCAAATTTAGCCTCGCGCAACCAGTCCGGTGTGCCGGGATAATTTTTCTCGATGGACACCCACGTCGGCGCAAACGGCCCGGGGGCAATCGGCAAATCCAGTTTTACTTCCGCCGCCGATTTGGCATCCCCCATCGGCACACTATCTTGTGGCAATGGGACGGAAATTTCCGGCATGGGTGGAAGCGATGGCAGCACGGCCTGAACAGATACAGAAAACATCAGGCTGGCACACAAAAAGGCAAATCGAATTTTCATACTGAGATGAGCGAGAGTAAAAGGGACACAAGGCAAATTGTAAAGTCCCGGTAGCCGGCGACCACGAAATCTCCTGCAAAGTGGACAACATCGCCGTCGGCCTCAAAGCCTGCTTCGTGAAGAAGGCGTAAAGCCGACGTTTTATTTTAGAACGCCTTCGTTCGTCTGGATAAATTTGGAGCGCGGTCAGCCAATACGCCACCGCGCTCCAGCATTTAGACTTCAACCGCACTTCGCCGCGGCGAGACCTTTGCCGGTTTCCAAAAAGGATTTAAGGCTGGAGAGCACGCGCGGCCAGCCGCCATTCACCCGACCGGGCATCGTCGAACTTGGCTTGAACTGGTCATGCGTCACCGTGAGACACACCGTGTCCTTGATGATTTCAATTTCATAAGTGACGCGCGACACATCCTTGAGATTTTCCGGGTCAACCCAGGACAGCACGAGGCGTTTCGGCGGAGTGCACTCCAAAACTTTGCCGGTGGTATAAACTTCGGGAGTTTCGCCTGCCGTCGCCATATCCCAGGTCGAACCCTTCTTCCAGTCGGAGACGAGCGCGAGTCCGCCCCAATACTGGCGTGTGAATTTAGGTTGGGTGATTGCGTCCCAGACTTTTTTCGGCGTGGAACGAATGTAGGTGGTGTAAACTAACGTTGGCTTGGCCATAACTTCATCCTTTCTTGTTTGGTTGTTTGTTTTTCGGTTGGTTTTGTTCGAGACCGCGTTTCAAATCGCTCAACGCCTGTAAGCGATGGCGTTCGTATTTACCAATCCAGCGCTCGCTGATCTCGTGAATCGGCACCGGATTGAGATAATGCAGTTTCTCGCGTCCGCGCCAGACGACGGCCACCAGATTCGCGGCTTCGAGCAACAAAAGATGTTTTGTCACTGCCTGCCGCGTCATATCCAAGTGCACGCACAATTCGCCGAGCGTCTGGCCGTTGCGCTTATGCAATTCATCTAGCAACTTCCGCCGACTCTCGTCCGCCAACGCTTTGAAGACTGCATCCATCTGACTGCGATAATACGCAACCATTTAGTTGCATGTCAAGCCGCCATTTCGATTTTCGGTTTTGAAAGTATAAATGTAATTACATTGCTATGCGACCGATGTGCACGGAAGCTCCAACATGAGCAAAAGCCTCCAACAACACGGATTCCGCGAAATCAACAAACAACTCCGCTTCCGTATGATCGCCAGCGGTCTGGATACCATCAAGATTCTCGTCACCCGCCAATCCGGAAAATTTAAATTCAACTTCACCGGTGCGCCCGAACAAGTGGTGAAAGCCGAAGCGCTGTTAGCCGCGTGGGGTTGAGCTTTTCCATCAGCACATCACTCGTAACGGTTAGACACGCATCTCACTAATTTTCACGGATTGAATTCGTGTTAATTAGTGTGATTCGTGTCTGCGCTTAGACCTTCAGCGAGCCACGGAATCCCCGCCCGTTGTAGTAAGACTCCGCACCGTTGTGACCGATGAAGACGCGACCGTAACGGCGATCCCCATAAATCGCGCCGCCGAGTTCGCGGATCTCCGGCGGCGTCCGCAGCCAGCTCGACGACTTCGTGTCGAACTCGCCCAGCTTTTGCAGCGCGAGATATTCCTCCTCCGTCAATACCTCCACACCCATGGTCGCCGCCGCATCCAGGACGCAGTTTTTGGGTTTGTGTTCCTTCCGCGAATCCAGCGCCGCGCGGTCGTAGCAAAAACTGACGCGGCCTTTGGAACTTTGCGCCGAACAATCCATGAAGACGAACTCGCCCGACTTTTTATCCTGCCCGACCACATCCGGTTCGCCGCCGGTGCGTTCCATTTCCGCGAGCGACCACAACTTTTCCGGCCGGACCTCCAACCGCGCCTGCACCTTGGCCCACACCAAGCCCGGGTGACGGCCCTTGTTCGCGTCAAACCGAGCTTCCAATGCGGCCAGCAACTCATCGCGTTGTTTTGGGGATAATTCATTTTTCATTTCAATTCCTTTTGTTTTGGCGGATTCGACGCGTGGCATTCTGCCGAGAATCCCAACGGGATTCCGAGAAACGCAAACAACTATTCTTTCAAATTGCTAGCTAAAGAAAATCCGTTCATGCGATTGAACTCCTCGGTGTAAGAACCAAGTCGGTCATCCGACAGGCAGATGGCAAACACATGGTTTATAAACATGAAACAGAAGATGATTCGACCGTCTGCCATGCCTCCCATCTCATAACGATATATTTGCCTCGTTTCGAGAGGTCCGATTTCATCCTCTCTTTTCTCAACCAAGAGATCCTTTCTGTCATGGTAAAGCCCGTATGCAACCTCCCACTTCTGTTTGCAACGCCCGAACCGAGCATATTGGCGAGCACTATCAAAACATGACGAGCGCACATCGGTTGTGGATGTTGCCAAAAGCTCAATCCCCATTTTGAGGAGAAATCTCCCGACAAGTTCATCGTATTTCGGTGGAGGCGCGACGATGAGAAGCCCGCTTCCATCTGGGCGCTCGATTATCGTCAATTGAGAAGCATCGTTAGCTGCAAAGATGACCTTGTCCCAATATCCGGCGGAAAACAGCCGGACTCGCTTGTCTACATGGGAAGATAGTCGCCCCTTCTTCGTGCGGATCGCAGCCGCAGTTCGCTCAATGCTGAAAGGCGGTGACGAGAGCACAGGATTTTCAATTTTGACTCCGAAATACTGATTACAACCATCACACACTAATCCGCGCGGCAAAACCTGATCGTCATTTCCTAAAGACTCTGGAATCGGGTGTTCGTCCCTGTCAAAAGGGCCAGTCGCTGAACAGAAAATGCATGAACCGAGTGTGTTCATCACATTCGCCAGCAGATTGCTAAGGCTTTACGCCTTCGCGTAAACCTCCCCGCCTTTTTCCACGAACTCCTTCGACTTCGCTTCCATCCCCTTCTTCAGCGCCTCTTCCTCGGCGATGCCTTGTTCGGCGGCGTATTTGCGGACATCTTCGGTGATCTTCATCGAGCAGAAGTGCGGGCCGCACATGGAACAGAAGTGCGCGGTCTTGGCGCCGTCCTGCGGCAGCGTTTCGTCGTGGAACTCGCGCGCGGTCACGGGGTCGAGCGCGAGGTTGAATTGATCTTCCCAGCGGAATTCAAAGCGCGCCTTGGAGATGGCGTTGTCGCGGTATTGCGCGCCGGGATGGCCTTTGGCCAGATCCGCCGCGTGCGCCGCGATCTTGTAGGTGATGACGCCGTCTTTCACGTCCTTCTTGTTCGGCAGGCCGAGGTGTTCCTTGGGCGTGACGTAGCAGAGCAACGCGCAACCATACCAGCCGATCATCGCCGCGCCGATGCCGCTGGTGATGCGGTCGTAACCGGGCGTGATGAACAGTTTCATTTCGGGAAAAATCTTAACGCCCGGTCGCAACCTTTGCAATCCAACGCTCCTTGAACATTCGATGAAAAACAAATGCCGCGCGCTCCAAAAAATTCCGCACTGCGCCGAGAATGGTGGCCGTGCGCAAGCACCGAAACCGCTTCTGCAATTCAACTTGGCGAATCTGTCTGCCACCGGATTAAAACTTGCGGTCGCCAGATCGCATCTGTCAGTCGCCGGATTCAATCTGCCGGATCGAAAATCGCGTCTGCCGATTGGAAAATGCTTTCTGTCGGGCAACTTATTGCCTCTGCCGGACGCCAAACGCCGTCTGTCGGTTGGTTTATTGCATCTTCCGTTTGATTTATCGCCTCGTGCTGTTGACTTTTGACCATGTGCTGTCGCCGGATGGCATCTGTCAGTTGCCTGACGACCGCTGACTTTTGATTTATCGCGTCTGCAAGTTGCCTTTTTGCCCCGAAAACTCGCTTTTTCCCAATTTTCGCTTAAAAAATGGCAATTTTTGGTGAGAAAACCCGTCCAGCGGGTTCACGCTTGACCTGCTATGACTACAAAACAGCAAAACAAGCTGGCCATGTATCTAGCGGTCAAGAGCCTGCTCGATGCCAATAATTCTATTTGGCAATCGCTGCTGGCCTTTGCAGATGGATACGCGGACTTCACCAGCCATGTAACCAGAATCCAGACCTTGGAACTCTCCCAAGTGACGGATTCTACCGGCATCGCGCAGGACAAGAAACAGTCCAAGGCGGCGATGTCAACGGCAGCGCAGACCATCAGTGCCGCAGTTCACGCCTACGCTGTCAAAACCAAAAACAACACGCTGTCCAACGAAACAGATTTTACCGTTTCCGATTTGACCGGCGAACGCGACGCGGATGCGATCAAGGATTGCCAGAACATCCATGACCTCGCCAACACGAACATTGCCAGCCTCGGCAGTTACGGCATCACGGCGGCCAAACTGACCGCATTGCAGGCGGCCATTGACGGTTACAAGGCCATCGTCACCAAGCCGCGCGACAACATCGTGGCGGGAGCAACGGTGACGCAGGCATTGAGCGACGAGTTTGATGCGGCGGACGAAACATTGTCCGAAATTCTCGACGGCCTGATTGTGCAATTCCAGGCCACCAACGCCAAATTCGTGAGCGACTACAACAACGCGCGGACAATTGTTGACACCTCGGCCAGCCACGCCAGCCCGAACCAGCCGACGCCCGCGCCGACAGCGGCAGCGACTCCGAAGCCTTAAATCAAATGCAGAAAACGCGACAGCCTTCAGAAATGGAGGCTGTTTTTTGTTTGCACAACGGCTGCGGTCGGTTCAACTTCCCCATATTAACATTTGAACGCGACGCGAAAAAAGTCAGTTATGAATAACCAATTGCAAAAGGCGCGACTGTTAAAATCAAGCAAACTTGTTTTTTCCATCGCATTGCCGTTCTTAATTTTCATACAGCATTTGCACGGCACAGTGGTCGGCTGGGGAACCAATGATTTGGGTCAGTTGAACATCCCGACAAATTTGGTTGGTGCTAAAGCTGTCACCTCCGGCTATTGGCACGGTTTGGCAATTACCGCTTCCAATACAGTTGTTGCATGGGGTAATGATGATTATGGACAAACAAACGTGCCATCTGGTTTGACGGGAGTGGTTGGAATTGCTGCGGGCATTGATCACAGCTTGGCCTTGCTGACGAACGGCACGGTGGTCGGCTGGGGTGTCACGAGCAATCTATATTTCGGCGATCCCGATTGGTATGGTCAGGCGGATGTGCCGACGGACGTAACCAACGCGATTGCGGTCGGTGCTGGGGCATTTCACAGCTTGATTTTGAAAGCGGATGGAAAGGTGGAAGCATGGGGGTATGATTTTTACGGACAGTGCGATGTTCCGCCCGGTCTGTCAAATGTCGTAGCGATTGCTTGCGGTGGCTATTTCAGTCTGGCTTTGAAAAATGATGGAACGGTTGCAGCATGGGGTGACAATTATTATGGACAAACAAATCTGCCGACTGACTTGACCAATATTGTGGCCATTGCCGCTGGAGGTTTGCACGGCTTGGCCTTGAAGGCGAACGGCACGGTGGAAGGCTGGGGAGCCAAAGGCACAACTGATTTCACACAAGATTTCGGCCAGGAAAATGCTCCGTCGGATTTAACCAACGCGGTGAGTATTGCCGCCGGTTTTTTTCACAGTCTGGCTTTGAAGAGTGATGGAACCGTCAGGCAATGGGGCGACACTTCGCTTGGTCAAACCAATCCTCCCTCTAGTTTGCGAAGCGTTCTGGCAATTGCCGGTGGTTATGCTCACAGCTACGCACTGAAAAACGACTTTCCGTTTTTTCTGACGCAGCCGACGAACGTGGTGACGGCGACAAACAAGGCGGTGAGTTTCGGGGTGCAGGCGAGCGGGGCGACGCCGCTGCGGGCGACGTGGTATCGCACGGGGCTGAACACCAATCTCGGCTCGGTGGTTTACAGCAACACCACCGTCACGGCCAGTTTCACCGGTGGCAGTGTTTCGGGCAGTCTCGTAACCAACCAGTCGCCCATCCAGTTCTCGCTTAATCTGCTGGCGACGTATTCCGCCCTGACCAACGCCAGCACGAACACCTTCTATCTTGTCATCACCAACTCGCTGGGTTCGGTGACGAGCAGCGTGGCGAGCCTGACGGTGCTGCTGCCGCCAAAGATTACCAGTCAGCCGGTGAACGTGGCGACCAATCTGGGGGCGACGGTGTTTTTCACGGTGGGAACGAGTGGCAGTCAGCCGCTGGGCTATCAATGGTTTTTCAACGGCACGAACAATCCGGTTGGCGTAAACTCGAACGTGCTGGAACTGGACAACGTGGACACGAACAGCGCCGGTAATTACACCGTCCTCATCACCAATGCCGTCGGCTCCGTTACCAGTTCCAAGGGTAATCTGTATATTTTAGCCAACGGTTCCCTGACGCCTCCTCAATTGTGGCTGTTAAGCCACGATCCATTCAACGGTGATGGAATTATGATTGCGCTCCAATCTGGCAGAAATTATCGCGTCCAATCTTCTGCCGACTTGTCGCAGTGGATGGACGTTACAAATTTCTTGAGCCACTCTTCCTTGGTCATTTTCACCAACTCACAATTGACCAACTTGCCATCACAATTCTATCGCGTGGTTACACCATAATCCGCCAGATTTCATTAAGACAATCGGCTGGGGTCTAATAAGTGGCAGAACTCGCTGTTGCCTTCTGCGTTTCCTTCACACCTTCGCGTAAAGCTCGTTTCCTTTTTCAGCAAACTCTTTGGACTTTTCTTCCATTCCCTTTTTCAACGCTTCTTCCTCCGCGATGCCTTGCTCCGCCGCATATTTCCGCACGTCCTCCGTTATCTTCATGCTGCAAAAATGCGGCCCGCACATGGAACAGAAATGAGCCGTCTTCGCTCCGTCTTGCGGCAAGGTTTCATCATGGAATTCTCTGGCCGTCACCGGATCAAGCGACAGGTTAAACTGGTCTTCCCACCGGAACTCGAATCGGGCTTTGGAAATTGCGTTATCGCGGTATTGCGCGCCGGGATGGCCCTTCGCCAAATCCGCCGCGTGCGCCGCGATTTTGTAGGTAATCACACCGTCCTTGACATCTTTTTTGTTGGGCAATCCCAAATGCTCTTTCGGAGTCACATAGCACAGCATCGCGCAGCCATACCAGCCAATCATCGCCGCGCCGATGCCGCTGGTGATGTGGTCGTAGCCGGGCGCGATGTCGGTGGTGAGCGGTCCGAGCGTGTAGAACGGCGCTTCGCCGCACCATTCGAGCTGCTTGACCATGTTCTCCTCGATCATGTGGATGGGCACATGGCCGGGGCCTTCGTTCATGACTTGCACGCCCTTGGCCCACGCGCGTTTGGTAAGTTCGCCCTGCGTTTCGAGTTCGCCGAATTGCGCGCGGTCATTCGCGTCGGCAATCGAGCCGGGGCGAAGGCCGTCGCCGATGGAGAACGAAACATCATACGCGGCCATGATGTCGCAAATCTCGTCCCAATGCGTGTAGAGAAAATTTTCTTTGTGATGTGCGAGGCACCATTTGGCCATGATGCTGCCGCCGCGCGAGACGATGCCGGTCATGCGGCTCGCGGTCATGGGCACGAAGCGCAGCAGAACGCCCGCGTGAATGGTGAAGTAATCCACGCCCTGCTCGGCCTGTTCGATGAGGGTGTCGCGGAAAATCTCCCACGTGAGGTCTTCGGCCTTGCCGCCGACTTTTTCGAGCGCCTGATAAATTGGAACGGTTCCAATCGGGACGGGAGAATTTCTTAAAATCCATTCGCGCGTGGCGTGAATATTCTTTCCGGTGGACAAATCCATGACGGTGTCCGCGCCCCATTTTGTGGCCCATCGCATTTTCTCAACTTCCTCCTCGATAGACGACGCGACGGCGCTGTTGCCGATATTGGCGTTGATCTTCACGAGGAAGTTGCGGCCGATGATCATCGGCTCGTTCTCCGGGTGATTGATGTTCACCGGAATGATGGCGCGCCCGGCGGCGACTTCGCTGCGGACGAATTCCGGCGTGATCTCGGCTGGAATGCGCTGGGGAAATTTACGGAAGACGGACGGCGTGAATTCACTGCTCGCGAGCTGCTGGGAACCGGCGTGCTGCTTGTCGAGTTGGTTGCGGACGATGTCGTTCGCCATGTCCGAAATGCGGGCGCGGCCCATGTTCTCGCGGATGGCGATGAATTCCATCTCCGGCGTGATGAGGCCGGCGCGGGCGTATTGCAACTGCGTGACGCATTTGCCCGCCTTCGCGCGCAGCGGCTTGCGGCGCTGGCCGAGCAGCCCGGGAAATTCCACGAGGCGATTCTTTGCCGCCACGCTGGCGAATTCGGCGTGCTTGCCGGAAAGATAGCCGTTGTCCATCGGCTTCACTTCGCGCCCGTCGTATTCCTCCACGTCGCCGCGCTTGAGAATCCAGTCGCGGCGCAGCGCGGGCAGGCCTTCCTCGGATTTGCCGGTGAACGCGGGGTCGCCCCACGGACCGGAGCAATCATAGACGCGCACGGGTTTGTTCGGCCGCACGTCGCATTCACTGATCGTGGTGGGCGAGAGTTGAATCTGTCGCATCGGCACACGGATGTCGGGGTGTAACTGGCCTTCGACGTAAACACGTTTGGAGTTGGGCAACTGCTCGCTGCTGTGCGGTTCGAACGATTCTTTGGTCGCGATCATAATTTATTAAATGGTTTTGAACGGGAACCGGAAAGCGCTTTGGTAAGGCGCGTAGCGTATTGGCCGCCACGCAGTGGCTCCATGCGCCGGCATTATCCGGATCAAGTTCACGGGTCATTGGCGCTCGCGCGTCAAACTCTCAGCGTCGCCCAAAGGCGATTTGGCTCCCCGAACGGCTTTAAGCTATGCGATTCGCCCGCGTCGTGCAAGTGCTGGACGGTCTTAGATTTTTAAACCAATAGATGCGCGGTTGGAAAAATTATTTTTCGAAAACTTAACGTGCCGTTGCCCGCACGTTTGGTTAATTTGTCCCGAAGATTTTATTTTATGGCCAGCTTGAACATCCCCAATTTTTCCCGAGGCAACGAGTCCGTCACCAATCCCACCAACGAGGCGGCGAACAAAGACATTCCCGAAGTCCTTCAACTGCACGGCACCACGCCCAACGGCCTCACCGAAGACGAAGCGGCGGCGCGGCTGGAAAAGTTTGGCCCCAACCAAGTCGCGGAAGAAAAGCATCAAGGCTGGCTGCAACGGATTTATCTCGCCGTGCGCAATCCGCTGGTGATTTTGCTGTCCGTGCTGGCGATCATCACGTTTGCCACGGCGGGCGGGGCTTCGGACATCGCGGGCGGCGTGCTGATGGTGGCGATGGTGCTGCTGGGGATTTCCCTGCGCTTCATTCAGGAAACCAAGGCCGACAACGCGGCGGCAAAATTAAAAGCCATGATCAGCGTCACCGCGACAGTCGTGCGCGACGGGCAACCGAAGGAAATTCCGCTAAGACAACTCGTGCCGGGCGACGTGGTGAAACTTTCCGCCGGCGACATGATTCCCGGCGACGTGCGGCTGCTGTCGGCGAAAGATTTATTTATTATTCAAGCCACGTTGACCGGCGAATCCATGCCGGTGGAAAAAACCGACGCGCGCGATACGCGCACGAATGTTACCTCGATTGAGCACACGAACATCTGCTTTCTCGGCACCAGCGTGGAAAGCGGTTCGGCCACGGCGGTCATCGTCGCCACCGGCGCACAGACTTATTTCGGAAAACTCGCCCGCAGCCTCGCCGACAATCAGGTGGAAACCGCCTTCGACAAGGGCGTAAAAAAATTCACCTACCTCATGCTGCGGTTCATGGTCGTGATGGTGCCACTGGTGTTCGTCATTAACGGGATTACGAAACACAATTGGAAAGAAGCGTTTTTCTTTTCGCTCGCCGTCGCCGTCGGACTGACGCCGGAAATGCTGCCGATGATCGTTTCCGTCTGTTTGTCCAAAGGCGCGCTGGCAATGTCCAAGAAAAAAGTCATCGTCAAGCGGCTGCACTCCATCCAAAACTTCGGCGCGATGGACGTGCTTTGCACCGACAAGACCGGCACGCTTACGATTGACCACGTCATCCTCGAAATCCATTGCGACGTTTTCAAAAAAGAAAGCAACGAAGTGTTGCGCGACGCGTATCTCATCAGCCATTTTCAAACCGGCCTGAAAAATGTTTTGGACCGCGCGGTGCTCAAATACACCGAGTTGCATCAGGAACTTTCCGTCGAAAAATATCACAAGGCCGACGAAATTCCGTTCGACTTTTCCCGTCGCATGATGTCGGTCGTCGTTGAAGGTCCGGACGGCCAGCGGCAGATGTTGACAAAGGGCGCGCCGGAAGCGGTGTTCGCCCGCTGCACGCATTTCGAGAGCGACGGCGAAGTGTTTCCAATGGAGCCAATCCTCGTCGGCAATCTCATCGAGCAGGTGAATGATTTGAGCAGCGACGGTTTTCGCGTGCTCGCGATCGCGAATAAAAAAGTTGGCGCGCAGACGGCTTATTCCAAAGCGGATGAAAACGAATTGGTGTTGACGGGCTACCTCGCGTTTCTCGATCCGCCCAAGGACACGGCAAAAAAAGCCATTGCCGTTTTACGCCAGCAAGGTGTCACCATCAAAGTTTTGACCGGCGACAACGATTTGGTTTCGCGCAAAGTCTGCACCGAGGTCGGCATCAACGCGGAAAAAATCATCCTCGGCAACGATGTAGAAAAAATGTCGGACGAGCAACTCGCCGTCGCCGTCGAGACGACGGACGTGTTCGCGCGCCTTTCGCCCGCGCACAAAAAACGCGTCGTGCAGGCGTTGCAGAAAAACAAGCATGTCGTCGGTTTCATGGGCGACGGCATCAACGACGCGCCCGCGTTGCGCGCCGCCGACGTGGGCATTTCCGTGGACAACGCGGTGGACATCGCCAAGGAATCCGCCGACGTAATTTTGTTGGAAAAAGATTTGATGGTGCTGGAAGAAGGCGTCATCGAAGGCCGCAAAGTGTTCGTCAACATTTTGAAATACATCCGCATGGGCGCGAGCTCCAACTTCGGAAACATGTTCAGCGTGCTCGGCGCAAGCGCGTGGCTGCCGTTTTTGCCGATGCTGCCCATCCAACTGCTCACGAATAATCTGCTCTACGATTTTTCGCAGGTGCCCATCCCGACCGACAACGTTGCCACGTCACAAATCGCCAAACCGCGTCCGTGGGCGATGGGCGAAATCGCGCGGTTCATCATGTTCATCGGCCCGATTAGCTCGATTTTTGATTACACGACGTTTGCCGTCATGTGGTTTTTCTTCAAGTGCAGCAACCTCGCCATGATGCCGACGGAAATGGCCGCACGTTTTGCCGGCGTCACCGACCCGGACAAAGTCTATGCCGCCTCGCTGTTTCAAACCGGCTGGTTCGTCGAATCCATCATGACGCAAACGCTCATCATCCACGTCATCCGCACAAATCTTATTCCATTCGTGCAGTCTCGTTCGAGCTGGCAACTTTCAATGACCACGATTCTGATCATGGGCATCGGCGCGTATCTGCCGTATTCGCCGCTCGCGCCGATTCTGCATTTCGTGCCGCTGCCGTGGCAGTTCTGGCCAATTCTGGCGACGACGCTTTTGTGCTATGTCGGCCTGACCCAAATCATCAAGACCTGGCTGCTGCGCAAAAAGTGGATTTGATTTCCAGACAAAACAAAACGCCGTTCCAAAAATTTGGAACGGCGTTTATTGTTTAAGAATTAATTTTTCAATGCGGCTTTTTTCTTTTCCAACGCTTCCTTCAGCGGCGGCAACAACACTTCCATCCGCGTAAAGAAATTGGTCGGACAACTGTCCGCTGACAATAACGGCAGCGCTTGCAAACCCGCCTTCTTCACCCAGAAGGCATCAGCGGATTCGCGATTGACCAAACCATTTCCATAGCTGGTTTCAAACACGTCGAGATAGTTTTTCAACGCCTGATCGAGCAGCGCTTTGCGTGTGTCGGCCGACGCGGTTTCCGCTTTTTTTTCCAACACACGACCGATGCCGATTTGCGCGCGGCTGCGCAGGCTGACTCCGGCATACGGCGACGCAACCACTTGCGCGTAGGCATTCGTCGCCGCATCGAAAGCGCCAAGTTGTAAATAACAGTCGCCTAATTCGCTGGCGGCCAGCGCGCCAAATTCGTTCGTCGGATTAGCCGCGCCGATTTGTGCGAAGATATTCGTCGCCAGTTCAAAATTCGCGAACGGCCGGTTCGTATCTGGCGAATCCAGCCGCATCAGCACACCGCCGTAAGCGAACATCGCCTGTGTCGCCAGTGATGACGGGCAATTTGTATCCGCCAGCAATTTGGTCAGGTAGTCCCGCGCGTCCGTTAAACTCCAACGGCCCACGGCAGCACGACTGGCCATCAGTTGCGCGGGAAAATACAGACTGGAATTTTTCCACGCGGGCGTCTGGAAAATTAATTCGTAGTTTGTCTCCGCACCGACGAAATTTCCGGCGCGGTAAAATGAATCCGCCACCCACCACTGTGCAAGCGGCGCGTTGGTATCCGCCGGAAACCGTGTGACGAATGCGGTAAAAAGCTGGAACGCATTGGTCTCGCGACCCGCCTGATAATTTGCATGCGCCAGCGCGTATTGCACTTGCGGCAGCATTTCATTGGTCGAATGATTTACCAGCCAGCCTTCGTAGTTGGTGATGGCCGCCGACCAGTTTTGGCTACGCTCAAATGTTCGCGCCACCGCCAGCTCCACTTGCGGCACGAGTGCGGAACGGGGAAACTGCTGCACAAATTCGCGGAAAACTTTTTGCGCATTCGTCGGCGACGAAAAATCGGAAAAACCTTCACCCAGCAGCAACATGCCGCGATCTGCAAACGCGCTTGCGGGAAATTTCCCCAACAACTGGCGCATCGCCGCCTCGGCGCCGGCGGCATCCTGCAATTCTAAGTCCGCCCGCAAAATCTGATAGAACGCGCGGTCGCCCATGGATTTTTCAACCTCCGGAAAATTTCCAAATTGATCCAGCACCGCCTGATAATATTGTCGCGCCGCCGCAAACTCCTTCAACATGAACAAGGCGTCGCCCGTTTTAAATTTAGCTACGGCCAGATTTTCCGAAGCCGGTAACCGCTGCGCCGCTGCGCGAAAATCCAATAGACTCTCGGCATATTTGTCCGCTTTCCAATTGCACCAACCGCGGTCCAGACAGGCCATGCCTGTCAGCGGACTATTCGTGAACGCACCGATGAATTGGTCGAAGCTCGTCTGCGCCGCAGCGAGCTGGTTCGTTGATGCGTTGTTGAGAAAATCTTTTAAGCGCAATTCGCCCAAGGTTAACAAGGCCAATTGCGCCGCTGGCGAATTGGGAAATTGTGCCAGATATTTTTCCAATCCGGCGGTGGCGTTGGTGAAATCATTTTGCGCCGAGGCGAGCGCTGCAATTTTTAGAACCGCTTCGCGCTGGCGTTCCACTGGCGCGGTGTTGGTTAAATTTTCCGACCACGTGGCGAGTGCCGCCGCCGGTTGATTTTTTCTCTCCAACACTGTTGCCAGCATTGCCACCGAATCCGCCTGCCGACCAGCATCCTTCGCCGACTGCATCAAGTTGGTGGTGACCGCGAGCGCTGCGTCAAATTCATTTAATCCGAGTTTGACCTGATATAATAAATTTATCCGCTCCCAATCTTGTTCGGGTGCGAGCAGTTTGGGATTGAGCAACTCAAGAAATTTTTCCGCGGCGGCATAATTTGTCTGCATCACTTTAGACTGCGCCAGCGAAAGCCGACCATTGATGACGAGTGCATTATCCGCATCCATTTGCGCCGCGCGAATAAAAACGCCATTGGTCGCCTCGAGCATGGCGTCATGACGTGACCAATCGGGAAATTGCGCGTAAGCCGCTGCGGCTTCCACCACCGCTGTCAACCGCAACGATGAGTTGGGGAAATTTTTGGCGAGCGCAGAAAACGTTGCCGCGGCATTGGTAAAATCACCTTGAGCAAATTGCGCTTCACCCAGCCAGTAAGCATAGTAGTCCGCCAGACCGCCAGCTTCATTGATGCGCGGCGAAAGCAAGTTGATGACGGCGGCATATTTACCCTGCTTAAACTGCGTCTGGGCCTGCGACAAAACCGCTGAGGCGACCTGCATTGACCGGGGGAAACGTTGGATGAATTGCGCAAACTCCGTTTCTGCGCGACTCCAGTTTTGATCTTGAAACGACGCCGTTGCCGTTGCAAACGCACGCTCCTCGCGTGTGCTTGCCGCCAGCAGTTGCCCGCCACCAAGCACGAGCACAGAGAGAATCAAAAGCCATTGCCGAAAAAAAGCCATGCGCCGAATCTAAACGACCCGGCGCATGGACAAAAGCGGAATTCGCAACGGTTCAATTCAAAACACTTTTCAGATAATGCCCCGTGAAGCTCGCCGCGCAGTGGACAACTTTTTCCGGCGGACCTTCCGCGACAATTTTTCCACCGCCCGAACCACCTTCTGGACCGAGGTCAATGATCCAGTCCGCTGTTTTGATTACGTCCAGATTGTGTTCGATGATGAGCAACGTGTTGCCCGCGTCGCGCAACCGGAATAAAACTTCGAGCAACTTCGCCACGTCGTGAAAATGCAAACCCGTCGTGGGCTCGTCCAAAATGTAGAGCGTTTTGCCAGTCGCGCGACGCGATAGTTCTGTCGCCAACTTCACGCGCTGCGCCTCGCCACCGCTCAACGTCGTTGCCTGCTGACCAAGCCGGATATAACCGAGCCCAACTTCCGCGAGCGTCAGCAGCGGATCATAAATCTTCGGCACGGCGCGGAAAAACGTCACGGCCTCCTCCACGGTCATATCCAAAACATCCGCGATGTTTTTGCCTTTGTAAGCAATTTCCAAAGTTTCACGATTGTAACGCTTGCCGTTGCACGCTTCGCAAGTCACATAAACCGCCGGCAGAAAATTCATTTCAATTTTCAACACACCGTCGCCCTCACACTTTTCGCAGCGACCACCCTTGACGTTGAAACTGAAACGTCCCGGCTCGTAGCCACGCACTTTCGCAGCGGGAAGTTTTGCGAACAAATCACGGATGTGATTGAACATTCCAGTGTAAGTCGCCGGATTGCTACGCGGCGTCCGGCCAATCGGCGACTGGTCAATCACGATAACTTTATCGAGCGACTCAAAACCTTTCAACGCCTTGTGTTCACCGGGCTTTTCCTTCGAGCCAAAAAACTTGCGGAACAGCGCGCGGCGCAAAATGTCGTCTACGAATGTGGATTTGCCCGAACCGCTGACGCCGGTAACGCACGTGAACGTGCCGAGCGGAATCCGCACGTCAATGTTCTGCAAATTGTTTTCCGTGCAGCCGAGCAGTTCCAGCCAGCCTTTTTCTTCCGTCGGCACATTCCGTTTTTTAGGAACTTCAATCTTCAACTCACCCATCAGGTATTGGCCGGTGAGCGATTTTTTCGCAGCGAGAATTTCTGGCAACGTGCCCGCTGCAACGAGTTCGCCGCCGTGAACACCTGCGCCAGGGCCGAGATCTAAAATGTAATCTGCGGCGCGAATCGTGTCCGCGTCATGCTCGACGACGAGCACTGTGTTTCCCAAATCGCGCAGGCCTTTTAGCGTGGCGAGCAAACGGTCGTTATCGCGCTGATGCAGGCCGATGCTCGGCTCGTCCAAAACGTAAAGCACGCCGACAAGTGCGGCGCCAATTTGAGTCGCGAGTCGGATGCGCTGCGCCTCGCCACCGCTAAGCGTGCCACTCTCGCGATCAAGCGTGAGATAGCCGAGTCCCACATTTTTCAGGAAGCCAAGCCGTGCACGGATTTCTTTGATGACTTCATTTGCGATTTTCTGCTCGAATTCTGTCAGCTTGAGCGCGGCAAAAAATTCATCCGCCTTTTCCACTGACAGCGCGCAGACATCCATGATGGACAAGCCGGGAATTTTTATTTTCGAACGCTTGTTTTTGAATTGCGACGTGAAACCTTCGCCGCCGAGCGTCACCGCAAGAATTTCCGGCTTTAAACGCTTGCCGCCGCAGGCGTCGCAAAATTCCGGCGCCATGTAAGCTTTGAGCCGATTGCGAATGAATTCACTTTCGCTATCCGTCGCAAGGCGTTCGAGGTTTGGCAGCACGCCCTCAAACGGGCGGTTGATGGAACTGACTTTACCCGCGCGCCAGAATTTGAATTCAATGTCGTCTTCGCCAGAGCCGTGAAGCAAAACTTTTTTGAAATCGTCCGGCAAATCTTTGTAAGGCGTTTCGGTGCTGACGTTGAAATGCGCGGCGACACTCCGCAGCATGGCCTTGTAATAAATGATGAGCCGCTTACCCGCTCGACGCCACGGTTGGATTGCACCGTCGAGCGGCAACTCCATGTCGGGCACGACGAGCGCTTCGTCAAAAACCATTTTTTGACCGAGACCGTGGCAGACGGGACACGCACCGGCGGGCGCGTTGAAGGAAAAATGTTTTGGCGTCGGCGGGTCGTAACTTTTGCCGGTCGCGGGCGAACACATTTTGTTTGAGTGCAGCGTTTCAGTCCATTGCGTCGCGTCCGTTGCCATCGGCGGTTGGTGCAGCGTGAACATCACACCTTCGCCGAGACGCAGCGCGGTCTGAACGGAATCGCCAAGGCGCACACGGATTTTGTCGTCAATTACCAACCGATCCACGACGGCCTCGATGTTGTGAAATTTCTTTTTGTCGAGTTTGATGCGCTTGTTTTCGTCGCCGAGTTCCAGCAGTTCGCCATCCACGCGCACGCGCACAAAACCTTCGCGGGCAAGTCGCTCGAACACATCACGGAACTCGCCTTTTTGCCGACGCACGACGGGCGCAAGCAGCATGATTTTGGTTTTCGGCGGTAGCGTGAGAATTTTATCCACGATATCGCTGGTGCTCTGCGTGGAAATGGGAACGCCGGTTTCTGGGCAATGCGCCTGACCGATGTGCGCGTAAAGCAAGCGCAGGTAATCGTAAATTTCTGTGGTGGTCGCAATGATGGAGCGCGCGTTGCTGCCGGAACTGCGTTGCTCAATCGCGATGGCAGGCGACAAACCTTCGATGAAATCCACGTCTGGCTTTTGCAACTGATCTAGGAATTGCCGCGCGTAGGCGGAAAGCGATTCGACGTATTTGCGCTGACCCTCGGCGTAAATCGTGTCAAAGGCGAGTGAAGATTTGCCGCTGCCGCTCAAGCCGGTGACGACGACCAGCTTGTCGCGCGGGATTTGCAGCGTGAGGTTCTTGAGGTTGTGCTCGCGCGCACCGCCAATCTTGATGAATTCCTTGCTCATGTTGTGAATTTCTCGTCGAAACGAAAAATCACACTACGCCACGCGGCGGAAAAAGCAAAGCTGGAGTTGCCCGCATCTAGAAATTTTTAAGGCAGCAGAATTAATTGATAGAACTTCAACGCCGAGGCCGAGTTCGTATCTACAAAATTGAACACACCATTGGTTGAGGTGATGAGTTCCGGGAACACGGTCCAGCTCGGCGGCGCGAGGTTGGTCGTCCATTGCACTTGGAACACTTCATAAGCGGGCGCGGTCCATTGCAGGCCGAAACTATTCGTGCCCACACTGGCAGCTGTAAAATTTGCGGGCGGCGTGACCGGACCGATGGCAAGACCGGGATTCGTGTAAATCGCGAGCATGTTGTTCGAACTCAAAACGGTGTTGTAAACCTGAACGTCGTCAATCACGCCGCTGAAGTTGTGGAACGCGCCGTCATCGCGGCTGCCGATGTCGAAGCTCACGTTGTTCTGAATGGTGTTCGTGCCTAGACTGTCCAGCGGCGCGATGGTGGAATTATCCACCGCTCCATCCACATAAATTTTCACACCTGCAGCCAGACCACTGCCGTCGTAAGTGAAGGCGACCTGATGCCAGTTACCATCGTTCAGCGGAATACTGCTGCTTACTTGAATGGCTTTGGTCGTAAAATTATTAATCAGCCATACCGTGACTCCATTAGTGGATCCACCATCAAAAGCGGTGCCGTAGTGCAGTTCATAGCCTGTGAAAGGCGACGGCTCAATCATCTTCCCGACGATGGTCACGTCTTGCAAGCTGCCGGGAGCAACTTTCATCCACGCAGAAATCGAGAAGGTGTTGGTGCTTTCAAAATTCAAACTGGCCGCGTTGCCCACGGTGATAAAGCCGCCGTTGTTTACAGTCGTCGTAGTTCCGTTCGTCAAGGTCACCGCCGAGTCTTCAACGCCATTGGTCCAACCGAATGTGCCAGCACCGACGTTCGTGAGCGTGCCGGTGTTGTTGGCTGAACCGGCGTCATGGGCGATGATGCCAGTATCTTCATTGAGCGGCCAGTGTGATACCAAACCGCTCGGCACGGGGATTGGACTTACAATAACGATGAAAATATTGGTGGCACTCAACGGCGGAACGCCATCGTCTTTTACGACCGTAGTGATAACGTTGGTCGTATTCGCTTGAGCAGGCGTTGGCGTCCAAGTGATGACGCCGGAGCCGGAAGCGATGGTCATTCCCAGCGGCGGAGACAATAATGTATACGTCAGCGTATTTGTCGGCAGGTCGGAATCCGTCGCGGCATTGGTCACCACCAGATTCGTAAGCGCAACAATAGTTTGATCGGCGGGTGTTCCGATAAAAGTTGGAGCGGTATTTACTTCAAGCACGATGACGTTGAAGTTTGTCGTCGCGCTCAATTGCGGAACCCCATTGTCGGTCACGACAACCGTGACATTGGTTGTTGTTGGGCCGTCCGCTTCCAAAGGTGTCAGCGTGATAAGGCCGCTGTTCGCATCAATCACCGCCCACGTCGGCGAGTTCGTCAGCGCGTAAGTCAGTGTGTTCGTCGGAAGGTCCGCGTCCCGCGCCGCCGCATTCACCGTGTTCGTCGTCAACTCATTCATCGTCACTGTCGGGAAGCTGTTCGTCCAATACGGTGCCGAGTTCACTTCGTTCACAACCACCGTGAAGTTCGTCGTCGCGCTCAATTGCGGAACCCCATTGTCGGTCACGACAACCGTGACATTGGTTGTTGTTGGGCCGTTCGCTTCCAAAGGTGTCAACGTGATAAGGCCGCTGTTCGCATCAATCGCCGCCCACGCCGGCGAGTTCGTCAGCGCGTAAGTTAATGTGTTCGTCGGAAGATCCGCGTCCTGCGCCGCAGCATTCACCGTGTTCGTCGTCAACTCATTCATCGTCACTGTCGGGAAGCTGTTCGTCCAATACGGTGCCACGTTCACTTCGTTCACGATCACCGTGAAGTTCGTCGTCGCGCTCAATTGCGGGACCCCATTGTCGGTCACGACAACCGTGACATTGGTTGTTGTTGGGCCGTCCGCTTCCAACGGCGTCAGCGTGATGACACCACTATTCGTATCAATCACCGCCCACGCCGGCGAATTTGTCAGCGCGTAAGTCAGTGTATTCGTCGGAAGGTCCGCGTCCTGCGCCGCCGCATTCACCGTGTTCGTCGTCAACTCATTCATCGTCACTGTCGGGAAGCTGTTCGTCCAATACGGTGCCGAATTCACTTCGTTCACAACCACCGTAAAGCTGTTCGTCGCGCTCAAACTCCAGTTCGTCAGCGCATACGCATTCGTGTCCGTCACAATCGTCGTGAAGACGTAAACGCCCGGCCCTTGCGATTCCGTTGGCGTCCAAGTGATGATGCCGTTTGCATCAATCGCCGCGTTGGTCACGGCCGGATCGCTGAGGTTCGTCGACACGACGGTCAGCGTGTAAGTCAACGCATTGGTCGGAATGTCTGAATCGCTCGCCGTATTTGTCACGGTCAATAACGTTTGCTCGTTCACGACATAATTTGTCGCGCCCGGCACGTTCGTCGGCCAATACGGCGCCAGGTTCACTTCGTTTACAATCACGGTGAAGTTCGTCGTCGCGCTCAACGCTGGACTGCCATTGTCCGTCACGATGACGGTGATAACATTCGTTGCCGGCCCGTCGGCTTCCAACGGTGTCAACGTGATAAGACCGCTGTTCGCATCAATCACCGCCCACGCCGGCGAATTCGTCAGCGTGTAAGTCAGCGTGTTCGTCGGAATATCCGCGTCCTGTGCCGTTGCGTTCACATTGCTCACCGTTAACTCATCAAGCGTCACTGTCGGGAAACTGTTCGTCCAGAACGGCGCGCTGTTCGTTTCCAAAACGGTGACGAAGAAAAAATTTGTCGCCGTGTAAGTCAGATTGGTCAACGCATACAGATTCGTATCGGTCGCGAACGTGGTGAACTTATAAACGCCCGGGCCTTGCGCTTCCGTCGGCGTCCACGTGATGACGCCGTTGGTGGGATTGATGCTGGCGTTGGTGACGGCGGGATCCGCTGGATTCGTCGAGACGACGGCCAGCACATACGTCAGCGCGTTCGTCGGCAGGTCGAGGTCAGCAAACGTGTTGGTAACGGTCAGCGTCGCAAGTTCGAATACAGTTGTGTCAGCAATGGACGGCGGCACAGGTGGAAGATTCACTTCATTCACGGTCACACTAAACTGGTTCGTCGCGGTCAAAGATTTTGCGTTAAACGCCCACGGATTCGTGTCCGTCACAATCGTGGTGATGGTGTAAACGCCCGGCCCTTGGAATTCTTGCGGCGTCCACGTGATGACGCCATTCGTCGGGTTAATTTGCGGTGCGGGCGTGAGCGACGCAAAACTCGACGACCAACCGTTCGCCGCCATCGCGGCGAGGTTGATGCTAATACTCACGGAGTAAGTGAGATTGTTCGTCGGAAAATCCGCATCTGTCGCCGCGTTCGTCACGGTCAACAAAGTCAATTCGTCCATGTTCGTGTTCGGCGGCGTGCCGGCGAATACGGGTGCTTGATTCGATTCCAGCACGATGATCGTAAACATATTCGTCACGCTATACGAAAGCGGACTGATGTTGGTGGTCGTGTAAGGATTCGTATCCGTCACGCTGATGACAACGATGTTGGTGCTGGGGCCATTTGTTTCATCCGGCGTCCAACTGATGAGGCCGTTGGTCGCAATCGTCAAACCCGTAATGGTCTGACCAAATGTGTTTGTCGCGCTGATGAGCGCAAAGGTCAATTGATTTGCCGGAATGTCCGGATCCGTCGCAACTGCATTCGTAGTGAACGGAAAAGTTTCCACAATTTTCAACGTGGTCGTGTTCGTCGGAAAATTTAATGACGGCGGCCGGTTGGATTCCAGCACAGTCACGTTGAAACTGTTAGTTACCATTTGCGGCGGCACATGGCTATCGGTCGCGAGCGTCACGATGGTGACATTGGTCGGACCATCCGCTTCATCTGGCGTCAATGTGATAAGGCCGGTATTCGTGTCAATCATCGCCCAGCTCGGCGGATCAACGAGGCTGTAAGTCAGCGGATTGTTGGTGTAAATACTGGTGGCCGGGTTGGAGACAAAGTTCGTCGTCTGCTCAATCATCACCACATTGGTCGGCGTCGAGACAAAGGTCGGTGGCAGAATGAAATTGGTATTGGCAAACTGAAATTCCAAATTCCAGCTCAGGAGTTGCGGCGCGAAGTTGGTTGCGCCAGCACGGTTGTCCAAAGTTTCCAACGTCCAAATGCCTTTGGCACTCGTGCCTTGTAAGCCAGAAATGTCCTGCTCTGGTTGATAAAAAAGCGTCGGTGGAAATTCTGTGAGCGTGATGGTGTCAATCACCGCGTTGGAATCCACGGTGATTGCCTGCGCATTGCCGGGTAGCGTAAACGCTGTGCCAGATGCGGCGAAGACCAGCGGCGTGGCATTCGTCACGGCGGTGAAGGTGAAACTCGTGAACGTCCAGTTGGCATTCGTCGCCGGGCCGGATTCGCTGGAGAGCGACCCCAGCGCGTAACTCAACGAATATTTTTGGCCAGCCACCGTCGGCAGCGTAATCGCCACCACGCCATTGCTGATGGCGAGGAAATTGGTTCCGCTGTAGGCCGCTGGATTGGTAAGGATGTTCACCGGATTGGTAGCGAGCAGCGACCAGCCGCCAAAATTGGTTGCGTAAATTCCCGGTGCGTCCGCTTCAAAGTCATCCGCCAAGGCCACCATATTACTCCCCGTCGCCGGCACAAATGGCGGCGTCGCAAATTTAATGGGCGTCGTTGTGAGACTCGCGTCTTCCGTGAAGGTCAGATACGCATAACGCGCCTGCGTCGTGGTCGCGGTGTAACGCCACGCGGTGACGCGATTGGTGTTGCCGCTGGGATTCATCACGATGGTGACGACGGTCGAGGCGGTGTTCGTCAGGTTCAAAACACCCTGCCCGTTAATCATGCCGGTGTCGTAAAGCACATTCGTCCCGTCAAAAACCACCATGTGATCCGGCACGCGGAAGAAATCGTATGCAATGGAGATGAAGCCCGGCACGAGTCCGGTATCAATGACATTCGTGCTCGCCTGCGGCCCGCCGTTGGATGAAATCGGCACGACATTCGTGATCGTGTAACTCGCGCCGCAGCCGTTGGTGCTCTGGCCGCCGCGATTTTCCATGAGCAGATAGCGCGTGCCATCGGGACTGATGAGATGAAACACCAAGTCCGAAATGCGTGGATGATCCACGCGCAAACCGACATTGAAATCCTGAATCAAATCCGTGTTCGTCACGTTGATATAATCATACGTCACCGCGTCGTCCTTCAACGGCAACGGCGTATCCGTGGAAGCGGAGTCCACGGTGGTGATGGCCGAAGCGGCGTAGCTCAACTCTGCACCAATCCCCACAGTGTGCGGAGTGCTATCAGGATTATAAATTCCGACGTAATAAATGCCGGGATTCAACGGCGGCCCGATGGAAATGGAATTGCTCAAACCGGGCGGAGCTAAATCTATATTTGTGAGCAAAACGCTTGCATCCGAACTGGTCGCGGTCGGCTGGGAACCATATTTTACCGCAAGTGTCAGATAGTTCGGTGGATTTGGATTTTCATCAACCGCAAATACATTGAGGTTGGTATAACCCACCGGCACATCCACGTAATCGTAAAACCAAGATAGCGGCGAGACGGTTACTGTTTGAAGATTCTTCGTCAAATCTTGATGCCGCTGAATAAACAAGCTGCCGCTGATGTTGCCTGAAAAAGCTGGAGCATTATCCGCCGCGTGCAGAATCCAGATGCCCTGCCCTTCCTGCCGGGTAAATGAGCGCAATGAACCAGGACCATCGGCGGGCTGCGAACCTAGAATGTCACCCTGTCCGCTGTCATCGTAAATTTGAGTGTAGGTGCCGGGTAAATTAGGTGAATTGTGATTCATTAAAACCACCGAACCATTACCTGTCGTTGCGGAATGATTTAACGCAACCACCAAATCACCTGCGTTTTGCTGAACGAGAATATTAGTAACCACGACCCGCTGGATTTTTATCGGATAAATGGCCAGCCCAATCGTGTTCGTATAGCCGGGATGAGTGGGATCACCATCGGGAATATCAACGGGGAAAAATGTCACACTTTCATTACCATTGGCATCCAACTGACTAAATGGAATGTTGCTGAACTCCGGTAAGAAAGCATATTCCGACGCCATCTGATCTTCGGATTTTACACCGACGTAATAAACCTGACGGGGCGATGAATTTGACAATACGACAAACTCCGTGCCACCTCGGCTCAAGGACACTGTGCCGTTGGAAATGGCGTTGAACATTGCCACCGGATTCAGATTGGTCAAAGTTGAATCTTGTGTGACGTAAAGGTCAATGTCCGCCTCTGGTCGCGTAGAATTGGCAGTCGTGTCGGCAAACACACCTTCGCGTGGCGTCGCGAGCGTCTCCGGCAAAAAGGTGACAAAGGCCGCATTCGTGAAATCAGCGGTCGGCCCGTTGTTGGTAACGACATAGAAATGCCACTGGTTCGTCTGGCCAATCGTAACGGTGGCATTCGTGGCATTCGTGGCATACGGCGTGTTAGTCGGAAAGGAAATGTTGTTGGTGGCCATCACGGGCGAAGCCGCCCCAACCATCTGGTTCATCAACGGCGCATTGGTGCTGACCACAATGGTGATGCGCTGGTCGCTGGTAGGATTGGATGCCGCCGAACTGGACGTAATGGTAAAACCATTGGTGTTCGAGCCGTTGCCGCTGGAAATAACAAATGCAAAATCCTGCACGATGTTGGGCGCATAAACACCCGCCGCATTGTTCGTCTGCGTGGTGACGGCATTGACATTCACGCCGGTTCCGTAAATGACAATCGTAAAATTCGTGCCCGCGTGCGCTGGCAGGAAAATATTTTCTACATTGTTCACCGTATCCAGATTGGCCGGAATGTTAGTGGGATTTTCTTGCGTGTTGAAAACCTGATTGGCAGCGATGTCGTTACCATAGTAGACCACTGGATTAGTGGGGCTATCCATGTTCGTAATCATCAGGTCGAGATTGTTAACGAGTTTGATGGCGGCGGAAGGATTACCCGGCGGATCCGTCCACGCGAGCGTAAGGCGCAACGGAACCGTCTGTGCGGAGGGCGAAAGGGAAAGTTGATATGTGCGGCTGTCGCCCGTGGCCAACGCGTTGGTCGGACTTTGATCAATAAAATATTCCGACGTGCTGGTGCCGACGACGGTGTTCGTAAGCGTAGCAGGAATAGCGTTAGGCAGGTTGACCAAACCCCAGCCTTGAAAATTGATTGGGTTGTTAACTTGTAAATTATAGAAGCCCGTCGGACGAGCGCCATTGATGAGCATCGCCTTTAACAACGCAGGGCTGGGCGTAGTGTGCAACGTATTGGTGAAGAAATCCTGCATTAGAGCCAGCACACCGGAAACATCCGCCGCCGCCATGCTTGTGCCGGTCTCGTAACGGTAATACGGCCCAAGCGTATTATTCAAGTTACTATAAACGGTGTAGTAATTTCCCAAGTCGTTGGTCGTAATCATTTGCGCGAACAAATCGTAAGTGACCGGAATGTTCGTGCTGTCGCCAACCCCAAAATTGAAGTCGCCAAAATTATTAATGATACTCTGAATACCGCTAATCGCATTGCCGCTGTCTGGCGGAATTGCAGCGAGATTGTTGGAAGTCACAAAATCATACGTCGTTGGATCGGTTGGATCTGGATAGTTATTCAATGAAACATAAATCGGCATATTTGACACGAACGGGGAAGTATTCAGAATTTGCAGACTGACACCGACAGCATTGGGTTTCACGACAAACCCAAAATCACTGAAGCTATAATAATTCAGCCCGTTCGTGTCCACTAACTGACCGATCAACACGTTGTCGTAATAATTGGTCGGGCTATAATACGTCTGCTGATCCCACTGCTGCGAACGTGTCGAAACCACGAATGATCCCGGTGCGACCACGTCTGGCTTGAAGCGCCCATAAGTGCCTTCCGTGCCAATGCCCACATTACCGCGCGCCGAATAACCCGCCACCTGCGAACTTGAATCTGTCTCACCCGGCCACGCCGCGACGGGATTGGTGGAGCCGAGCGGCAAATAGGTATTCGTTATGTTGCGCGATTGTTCCAACGCACCAACCGTAATCACGTTTTTCGCCGTGCCGGGCGATAAGATAGAATCAGCCGTGCCGCCGCCGCCGTTGTTTTGGACACCACCACCGTCGTTGCCCGCAGCAAATACGAACAGCACCGGCTGTGGCCCCGTCGTTCCCGGCAACGCATCGCGCACCGCTGCGTCGTAACTCGCCGCCGATAAATCATATTCATTCGCGCCGCCGTTGATCCAACTATTGTTGGAAATCAACGCATTTGTCAGCGCCGGCATTTCCTGCAAATAACTGTCCAGCGTCGGCTGCGTGTAATTCAAATTCGTATCGTTTGCTCCGAGAAAACCCACGGAAAATAATTTTGCTGCCGGCGCCTTGCCGCGAAAATCCGCATTCGTCACCGAACCGCGCGGCACGCTGGGCACCGTAAACGATTCGCCGCCGTTACCCGCGATGATACCTGCGACGTGCGTGCCGTGTCCGTCCGTGTCCACGATACTGTTCGTGGTGTCGCCCGTCACGCGCGTCGGCGGATTCGCGCCCGGTGCACCCGCACTGCCAGTCGTGCTGAAATCCGGATGCGACGCGTCGATGCCCGTGTCGTTCACTTCCACCACCACATTTAAACCGCTCAAGCCAAGCCAGTTCGCATTCGTGACATAATAATCCGTAGTGATACCCATCGTCACCCGCGCCAAATCATTTGCCACCACGCGCCGCGTCGCCGGTTCCACGCGTTGCACGCCGGACAATTGCGCCAGCGCAATCCAATCCTTCGGCGGATGCACCCGCACGATCGGACCGAACGGCGAACGGTCGCTCGCTAAAATTGTTCCGCCCATTTTTTCGATCTGCGCCAACGTTTGGTTCGCGCTCAAATCAAACAAGCCGAGCGTCAACACCTGACCCGGCGGCAAGGGTTTTTGTCCCACCGCGAGCCCGAGCAAGGAGGCCTGCAATTTGAAATACGGCTCGAACGGCAGCACCGCCGCCACTTGCGAATCGCCGCGCAACACGGCTGCGCCGCCTGCCGAAAGTTGCACCAGATAAGCGTTGTTTGGAATGTAAGAAACGATTTGTGCGCCCGCGCGCGCCAACGTCGCACGGAACGGCGCGTTCACCATGTCACGCGCTTGGACGATGTATGCGCCCGGCTCACCCGTCGTCCGCAAATGCGTAGGGATTTTTAAATCCACCAGCGACGCCGTATCAATCAAAGCATTCTCCAACAGAATCGCGCGCGGTGCCGTGGTAAGTTGATCCAAGGTTTTTGTCGTGTTCGAGAGACGGAAGAATTCGCGGTTCGTGCTCGCGGCGGAACGACTGACGACTTCCGTGGCGGCGGATAAATTATTCGTGACGACCGGCACCGTGACAGCGGCGACGGCAGCGGATGGCGTAGTTGCGGCGACGGATTTTTTCACCGCCGCCACCGGACGCTCGCCCGCTGGCCACAAAAGGCAGGCTGCCAGCAACGCCAGCAGGCATATTGGAATCCAAAGACTACGTTTCATAACTTTGCTTCAATTCAATTTTAGCACCGGAAGCCGCGAGCTAAACACTAGCTCATCTCACTTCCAACTGCCATCGGCTATCTGCACCTGCAAAATTTTAATTCGGCGGCAGCGTGTTAAAACTTTCAATCACGATGTGCGGGGTGGACGCCTTGGCGTTGTCCACGCGCAGCACAACGCGCGCAGCACTTTCCGCCGTGACCTGATAATTCGTGCATAGGCCAAACTGATTACCGCTGCTCGTCACCAAGCCATCCCGCGCCGGACGCAACGTCTGGCCGTAGCAATAAATCACAAAACGCGGCGTGCTGCTGGCGCGCAACAGGCCAAGGGTCTGCTGCGGCAACCATTCGTAAAGCTCGTCGCTGATGTCGTAATCCGCGTGGGCATTGTCGCTGTGATTGATAAACGGTGATTGTTCCGTGAACGACGGCACGCGCAAGATATCACCGAGGTGTTCAAACGCGCCGACGAGTCCATCTGCATTGGTAAATGCCGCACGCGTCGCGTTGATGCCTTCCGTGCCCTTCAGCAGCAGCGAGATTGCAGAATTAACCGTGTCCGTGCCCGCTGGTGAGATGACAATATTCGTGACGACCGGCGTCGTGCCATCGGCCGGCACATCCGTCATATTGGTCAAGGCCACAACCCCGCTGAACAACGCGCTCCACGAGGCAAGATGCGTTTGGTTGACGGATAAAGTTCCGTGCGTGGCATTACCACTTAATGCCGTGCTGAACAGGTCAAACAAATCCCGATCCGCCACCGGCGCAGAATTGGTGGCATCAAAAACATTTCCGTTGCCGGTCCAGAATTGCCAGGCTCCAAAATTATTGTTGGCTAGAAAATCGCTGGCTTTCAGATAAACGGTCTGCCACGACGTGCCACGATGGACGCGCCCCAGCCAGCCAATGGTCGGAAGTTTGCCAGTTGGGAAATCCCATTTATCTGGCACAGTCATCAACGGGTCGCGCTCGGCCAGATTAAAATTATTGGTATCGTTATTCGCTATTTGTTCAGCCGTCCAAGTCGGATTGCTGCCCCATGGCATAAAACGATCGTTCAACCGTCCAAGATTTAAACCTGTCAAAGTCGAAAAAATTTGGCCTGCGTCGTAGTGGTTTACGCCCGGTGCCGGGGTTGTTGAAGTGTTGGGTGAAATTGCATAATCAATGTCGCTGCCTAGATAATGGACCAACGGATCATTCACCTGCCATGTAAGATACTGCACAATATATCGCGTTGGCGCATATGGCGCTTGCATACTTGTGAGCATATTTGTTGCACCAACTGGCGAAGTCGTCTTATTCCCCGGCTTGAAAAACGCCTGAAAAAATGCCACCTGTTGGTCTTTGGTTCCACCCAGAGGAATCGCTTGAGGATCAGCATTCCATTTACCATCTTCACCCGGCACCGCTCCGCTTTTGGAAATCGCGATTTGATTTAGTATTCCATAAGTCGGCCCAGTGGACGCTGCGCTGCCCGATGGATAATTGGTATCCCACACGCCCACTAAATTATTATTAGCGTCGGCATCTGCCAGACTCGCATTTACATTGAAGCCGCCGTCCGGTCCGGCGAAATGAACATAGTCAATGACGTGATAGACACCATTGGTTAAATCCAGCATGAAAACTTGCAAGCGGTTCGTCAGCACCACACCAAACTGCGGAACGTGAAAACCATTTAGTGAATTGCTCTCGAACAACATGGTCGTCCCCAAATAGCCAAAATAATTGGTCGGAATAAAACAGGGTGCGGTCAAACCGAGCGGCACTGTCCCGCCACTTGCATAGGGCGAACGATAAACCGAGTTCGTCAGCGTGGGGCCGGTGAAACTCACAATTCGAAAAGAGGCGGTATTGGGACTACCGCCAAACCATGGAGTCACACCCGTCCCTGACCAAGAATTGATGACATACGGAGCCGCAAAGTTATTCGTCGAAAAGGTCATCGGCTGGACAACGCCCGGATGCGATTGAAATCCCGGATCATCATTGGTAATCGTCAACGAAGCGGCTTCATTCAGGCCAACCACAATCGTGCCGGGATAATTATTGGCGTAAGAATTCCACAACTCGATGCCAAGTGAACTGCTCAAGCTCATCATATACATCTGGTTCGTGCTAGTAATTACTGGCAACTTCGTTGGCGAGGCATTGGTCTGCCGCGTCAGCTGTAGCCGCCGCGTAACAGCTAAATTATTTTCCATTGAAAACTCATTAAAATTGGGTAGCCCTTTCTTCGCGCCAATAATCCACGGCACGCCATAGATATTGTCGTTTTGGGGAACGCTGCCGATAACGGTTGAGGCAATGGTGGCGACATCAAACGGCTGGGAAAAATAGGTGAGGTCACTCGGTCCGCCAACCGTGGAAACATAGTTGTAGCCAGTGATGAATACATCCCGATAAGTTCCATTCTGGACAACCGTGAACATCGGACGAAAGACGGACGGCCACGGACTGTTCGTCGTGGCGTCATACATATTGGCGGCAAGCTGGAGCAGCCGGTTCACAGCGGGCGTGTAAACAAACACGTTGCTCACCAGCACCGGAATGCGCGTCACGCCAAACGGCGCGCTGGTGTTAAACGTGTTGACGTAATTTTGATTCAGCTGCGGCACATAAACGCCCGCACCGTTGACGACGTAATTGGTCGCCCACTTGGCCGTGTAATGTTGCAGCATGACGTTCGCCGCGTTGGTGAAAAAATCCAGCGGCGACCACAGAAGACAATTGGTCTCCATGCCAGCCACCACCACGCCGTTGGTCATGTTGCGGTAGTTCACATTCATCCGCGTGTCGTCATCCGCCGTGCCGTCCGTGCCAAGTTGGTCGAGCATCCGGTAGAACGTGTAACGGTCGTAGAGATTGGTGCTGCTGCCCGTGGCTGCGAGGCGGCTAACAAAGTTCGCCGAGCTTTTGGTGGAATCAAAAAGCTCAGACGGCAACGCAAAGAAACGATTTGCCGTGTCCGCGCCCGGCCACGGATAATTCACATCTGCGTTGTCATTGTCACCTGGCAAAGCGGTGGTAAGCATCAACGGTCCGTCTGAGTAACCATCAATCAAATCCGTTCCAAACAAATTGGCAAAATTCACACCATATAAATTTTTAACGCTGTTTAGCACGCTCACATTGTAGGCGTAATCAACCGCGTTATTCCCGGTGAAAGCTCCATTTAGTCGGTAGCGATACAATGACAACGCATCATTGAAAGCACTGCCGCCGTCGCCAATACCAAACGGATCATAAAAATAGCCAGATTGCGTCAAAGGCAAATCTCCCCAAGCATAAGTATTCGTATTCAAATCATACAAAAAAGCGCCCAGATTGATTTCCCATGCACCCACACCTTCGTTGCGCATAAAATCCGCACCGTTAACATTCAAGGCCAGCTTCAACGGCAAGTGCGCCTGATTGTGAATGAAATTCAAATCGAGTCCGTTGCCGACGGGCTGCGCGAAAAACGCGTAGCGCGCGACGAATTTATTATTCGGCGAATGCGGCTGGTCAGGGCGTTCCAAAATACCAATCCATTCGGGATCGCCCGCCGTGGTGTAAGGCGGATTGTTGGTCTCGAACTGGCCGTTGCGATTCAGGTCGAGATAAAAGCGGAAGTCGTTCGAGCCGGTGTTGCGGTTGTAAACGAACACGGGCGGGCGCGGCTGCAAATAAAGATTGGCGACGTTGTTGATCAAGTCGGCGGCGTTAAGCGGCAGACCGTCCGAACGATAATCATAATTCACGTTCGTCGGCGCATTGACATTCGGAAAATAGCCCGCCGGATTGATGTAATTCGTCGAGACGAGCAGCGAGTAATTGTAGGCGGCAAGATTAGTGGTGGATAAAATGTTCGCGACGATTTGCGCCTGCGCGGCGGCGAGCGCGGTGTCGGTGGCGAGGCGCGCGGTAGCGGTGTCCGTGGTGGTGGTAACGGAATTGCGTTCGCGCCGCGCGATGGCCAGAAACGCCACGGCCATGATGAGCGTGACGGACAACAGGATGAGCGTGATGACGAGCGCGATGCCCGCGTTGGATTTACGATTTGTAATTGGTGATTTACCATTGGCGGCAAGGTCGCGCGCCGACGATTTTTCCCAAATCGTAAACCGTAAATCGCAAATCGAAAATGGAGTTGGCAGTTTCATTGGTAGGCCGTGGGGTCAACGTTGGGAATACTCACATGCTGACGGAAAATATGGACGTTGCCGGACTTGTCGGCCAAATACTGCGCCTGCAATGCCGTGGTGGGCCGCGATTCGGCACGTGCCAGAATGCGGTCTTCGAGCACGCCGAGTTCCAATTCCACCGAGGCGGGAACGGTGTTGCTATACATATACAATTGCGGTTCGCCGTAAGCGGTGGAAAGAAAATAGGTGTTCACCGCGTTGGTGTAGTTATAAATGCTTTTGCTGATCCACGTGCCGTTCGTGTCGTAGGCATGCACGGTCAAATGCACCACGCCGTCCATGAGGTGGCTCATGTTGGTGTATTGCGTGGTCTTGAAATTGTAATACAGCGACCACGGCGAATTGGCCACGTTGGTTTCTCCGTAAAACCGATAGAGCGGATACAACGGGCTGGTCGAACCGGAATCAACAATGTAGCCGGTGGCCGTCCACTTATCGTTGTTGCGGCCAAGCACGAAAAACCAATTTAATACATTGGTGCGCGAAATCGAACTGCCCGGCAAGGTTTGGGTCAGCGGTGTGTAGCTGGAATTGGCTTCAACAAAAAAATTCACCGGACCGGTCGTGACGTTACTCACGCCACCGGACGGCGTCATCGCGCGCAAATCGGACGCCATCAATTCCATCGCCGCGCGGCTGCTTTCCAGCACGTCGGATTGCGTGACGCTGGCGCGGAACGCGCGCTGGGTGCTGTTGAATACCGCCATCAATGCCAGCACAATGAGCGACATCAATGACACCACCACCAGCACTTCCACGAGCGAGAAAGCGCGGCGCAATTTGAAATTTGTATTTTGAAATTTCACGTCACTGCTTGAGGAACGATTGCGGTTGGTAAAAATAAAAAACATTGGTCCAAAGCGTCAGTTGTCCGGCGACCGAAACTCGGAAGGTTTGGCGTCCGTTGCCGACATTGCCATTGGGCAGTTGCGGCCAAAGAAAAGTCATTCGCAGTTCATGCAGATTACCGTTTAGTTGCTTGCTGAAACCGCCGAGCGGCAGACTATTCGTGTCATACGCTACCGGTGCGTTCACGCAATACACGCGATAGCTGAACGTGTCGCCAACCATGACGTCGTTAGTTTGCGGTGGCATTCCCGAAGCCAGTCCGCTGATGGAACGAACGTAGGCAGTGATGTGGTTGCTAAAACCGTTCCAAAATTCCGGTGTGCTCATCAGGCCGACGATATTCGAGCCGCTGGTGAGAGTGTTATTCCAAGTTAGCGAAGGATAGGCGATGGTGGGTGAAAAATTCATTTGTCCCGCCAGCCTAGAATTATAGTAACCCTCTTTTGGATCGCCGGTGTTGACAATGGCATAAACATAGTTCGTCAAACTATCCATACCACGCGCGCCGCTGCGGATGGCTTCGAGCAACACGGTCGCATCCTGATTGATGACGGTCTCCTCGCGATTGTCGCGCTGCGTGTTCATACCATACGGCAACACGCCAATAATCGCCACGAGCGCAAAGCCAATGATGGCGAGGCAAATCGCAATTTCAATCATCGTGAAACCGGCGGCAGCCGCCGGTTGCGATTTGAAATGTGGGCAGGAAAATTTCATTGAACTTTTTGCTGCAACTGGGTGGCGCGACCGGTTAGCCGGTCAATGCGGATGACGGTGAACATGGAGTTGGTGCTGTTGCCCGGCGGATTTTCCGTGGCGTCCGGCGCGGCAAATTGTAATACCTTCTTCGCATCCGTCGCATAAGCGACCGTGCCTTGCGCGAGCGGAATGTATTCGTCGTGCGTGGCCAGATTCACTCCATCCACGGTGAGCTGGCCGAGATAGTTGAAGGCGACGTAAGGCAAAACAAAGTTAATGTTGGTTTCCGCCGGAAACGGAAAACTATTGGTAGCAAACGCAGAAACCGGATAGGTGGCGTTGATGGAATAACTGCTCGGATAATAGTAAGACGTGTTGAATTTATTCAAGGCGATGAACGCGCCGTCCGGCAGCGATTTCCATTCAGAGAGATAGTGCGAAAACGGGTTTCCCGGCTGGTCGCCCACGGAACGCAGCGAAAGAAAATTGTAGCCGGTGAATTGTTTATCCAAAAGATTGGTGAGCGCCGCCGACTGATAAGCCGGAGCCACATTCCAAATGGCCGGCACAAAAACCATGTAGACCGTCGTGTGCTGGCTGATGGCGAGTTGCCGCGCGCGGCCGACATCATCGAGCAACTGGCGCGCGGCGCTGACTTGCACGTTGGACTTGCCGAGGTTCTTCAGTGCGGGCACGGACAACGCCGCGAGAATGCCGAGAATCGAAATGACCACGAGCAGTTCCAGCAGCGTGAAGGCGCGGCAATGGCGAACGGCGAATTTCGGATTCCGAATTTTCACGCCATTAACTTCAACTCCGCATGAACGCATCGCTCGCACAAAAAAATTACCAGCTCAGGACATTGTCTTTGTTGACGCCGGCGTTGGCCGCACCGGTGCCATATTTTCCGTCCACGCCGGCAGACCAGACCATGACTTTGCCGTGATAATAAAAATGATCGCCATTGCCGTTGGCATCTACCGGATTGAATAATCCATTATATCCCGACTTACTGTTGGCACCGTTTTGCGAAACACTTTGCAGCGAATATAAATTATCGCTGGTGCCCTGCTCGTTGTAACTCGAGTTCATGGTGATGATATATGGATTGCCCCACGGGTCGCGGTAAATGCCAGTGATGTCCACGCCACCGGGCGGATGCGGATCATTCGTCGCCGGATCGTAACCGGATAATTTGGGCGAAAGATATTTCACCTGCTTCGGATTTTTAACGTGGTTGGCATTCGCGGTCGCCGCGCCATTGGGATACGCCGTCAAATCCATGAGAATAGCGATGACGTTGTTGTTGTTGTCATAACTGGTTCCGTGAGCGCCGGCAGAATAAGCAACCTGACCCGTGGTAAAATCACTTGTTCCAGCGGCGGCAACTTCATTCGTCGTCATGGGAAACCGGCCGTAATCCTGATCGTAAGCATTGATAGCAGCGACGATGGCGCTCATTTCCGTCTGCGCCTTGGCTTTGTTAGCAGCGTCTTTCACTCTGGCCAACACCGGCAACAGCATCGCCGCCAAAATACCGATGATGGCGATGACGACGAGCAATTCGACAAGGGTGAATGCCCGGACATTTCCGATTTCCGATTTCCGATTTCCGATTTTTTTCATAGGTTGAATAGGATTTTCAGGACAGACAGAATGCCGCAGAATCGACGCCACGGCCAATGGTTTTGTGGCCGCACCGCGCTGGATAGCTGGCGACCATTTGCAGTCATGCCATTCCACCGGCAGAGAATTTTTTCTACCGCCAGCTTCGTTGATGACATTCAAAATCATAAATCAGGGGAGTGAACTATTGATAATCACCTGCCGACTCCAGTTGCAGATGAGGTTGGTCTGACCGTTGATGACAAGCTGCACCCAAAGGTCGTAGCCGTTGGGATTATTGACGCCGGGATAAACGTAGCGGAAGGGATTTGGCCCAGTGCCGGTCGTCGGATTCAAGGGATGATATTTATCATCCGGCCCGTTAACAGAAGTGACCAGAAGCGTGGTGTAAATGCCGTTGGCCATATTGTTTGTCCATTGGTAAAAAAACATTTTCTGGCTGATTCCCGACAAAAAGTTTTTGGCGCGGGTGTCGTCTTCGCCGCTGCCCTTGGTGCAATTAACAAATCCACCTACGCCATAAGTGGTGACCACATCCCCAACTTTAATCTGCGAACTGCCGTCCAATGTAACAAAGTAACTACCGGTGTTCGTCGTGCCGGAGAGCTCGTAGTATAGTTGCGGTAATAGCGAATTGGCCGAATTGCCCGGCGGATACGCGCCGTATTTGGCTTTGTAATTTTCCAGCGCGGTCTCGATGAGTTCCAGTTCGCCGCGCGCCACTTTTTTGTATTGCCCAGCCTTGGCCATTTTCAAAACGGGAATGGTGAAGCCCGCCAGCAAGCCGATGATGGAAATGACGACGAGCAGTTCAATCAAAGTGAACGCCGCGCGATTTACGATTTGCGATTTACGATTTAAGATTGTTTTCATTTTAATTCCTGTTCCATCCGTTCGCTCAACCATTGCTTGATCATGCTCTGGTAATTCAAAAATCGCATCCGCGCGAGGCGCTTGATGCGCGCCAACATGCGCGGGTCAATCCGCAGCGTGATGGTCACAGACTCGGACGTTTCGGCGCTGCCGGAAACTGCCGTTTCCATGAGCCGCACGCCCGGACGGTTCTCCGCCCAGAACGCCGCCTCGGCCGCTTCGCTATCGAAAATCGGCACGTCTTCCCAACTGGCAAAAGTTTGCACGGTAAAAAATTTGTTAATCCACTATGAGAGCGTTTGATCCATTTTACGCTGATAGAAGAAGCGTTCTTCCGGCGCAAACGGCCGCGCGAGCAACACGCGCAACTGTTTTCCGTTCGTCCGATAAACGCTGTAAATCCCAACACCGCCCGCTGACATGCCGAGATTGAAAAACCGCGCCTGCACGCCAAATCGCGGCGTATCCGGCATGAGCCGCACGGCAAACGGATCTTCAAATGACTCTTCTATCTCCCGTTCGGTCAAAGAACCAAGCTCAAAAGACGGATTATTCCAATCGAACTCCATAATGGATCAGTTGCAAATAATTCGCCTACGCATTGTGAATACAATGTATTTACACTTCGGAAGAAGCCCTGTCAAGTTTTCGGGGTGAAAACGAGTGGTTCCGAAGGCATTATTCCTTGGATTTGCCGCCGGGGTCGTCACCGCTCATGTTGCTGATCATGGCAATCAAGGGCAGGAACATCGCGATAACGATGCTACCGACGATGACGGCCAAAAATACAATCATGATAGGTTCGAGCAACGAGGTCATGGCGGAAACGGCGTTATCCACTTCCTCGTCGTAGTTATCGGCAATCTTGAGCAACATTTCCGGCAACGCACCGGTTTGTTCGCCGACGTCCACCATGCTGACGACAATCGGCGGAAATACCCGCGAAGCTTCCAACGGCGCAGTGATGGTTTCACCTTCTTTCACGCTTTCGTGAACTTTGGAAACGGCGTTGGAGATAATGACATTGCCGGCAGTTTCTCTGACAATGGTGAGCGCCTGCAAAATCGGCACACCGCTGCTGACGAGCGTGCCGAGCGTGCGGCAAAAACGGGAGATGGAAACCTTGGTCACCACTTGACCGACGGGCGGCGCTTTGAGCTTGAACTGATCCCACAAACGGCGGCCGAACTTGGTCTTGATGAATAGCAAAAACATGACCACCACCACGGCGACCGCGCCCATCGTGGCCAGAATGTTGTCTTTGATGGTCTGACTCAGCCAGAGCACTAGTAAAGTGAACTTTGGCATAGTGATGTTCATGCCGGCGAACACGTCTTTGAATTTCGGCACGACGAACGTCATCAGCAAAATCATGATACCGACGGCCACGACCATCACCGCAACGGGATAAAACATGGCTGCCTTGACCTTGCCTTTAATCTTCTGCGCTTTTTCAGAAAATTCCGCGAGGCGCTTCAAGACGACTTCCAGCACACCGCCAAGTTCACCAGCCTTGACCATGTTGACGAATAATTTATTAAAAACTTTCGGGTGTTGCGCGAGCGCCTCGGAAAACGTGCTGCCGCCTTCAATGGAAGTGGCGAGTTCGGCCAGAATTTTTTTCAGGTTCGCATTGCGTTCCTGTTTTTCTAAAACGCGCAAACCGCGCAGCAACGGCAGACCGGCGTCCACCAACGTCGCGAGCTGCCGCGTGAACGTGGTCAACACCTTTGGCTTCACGCCGCCGCCGAGTCCGGGAATGCGGATGTTGATATTCATCGCGCCGCCTTTTTTGGCGCCCGCTCTGGGCTTACCCGCCGCCGGTTTGGCCTTCGCCTTTTTACCCGCGCCTTTGTCTTCGCTGCCCGCCTCGACAATCTTGGTCGGGAATAATTGCATTTCCTTCACGCGCCCAATGGCCTCGTTCTGACTGCCGCATTCGATGCTGCCCTTGGTTTCGTTACCACGGGCATCGAGGGCGATGTAATTATACTTGGGCATGGCGAATCAAATTTGGATCAGGTGTATTTCACAACTTCGTCAATGGTGGTGTCGCCGTCGAAAATACTCCGCAAACCGTCTTCGCGCAAGGTGACCATGCCGAGTTCCACGGCTTTCTGACGCACCACCACCGTCGGTGCGCGTTCATTGATGAGATTGCGGATGGCGTCGCTCACGACAAGCAATTCGTAAATGCCTTTGCGGCCTTTGTAGCCGGTGTCGTTGCACGTCGAACAGCCGCGACCGTAATGAAAAACTTTGTCGCCCAAATCGTGCGGCGAAAGTCCGAGCAACGCGAGTTGCGCCTCGGTCGGCTCAAACGGCGTGCGACAATTTTTACAAATTGTGCGCACAAGCCGTTGCCCCAATACAGCCATCAACGTCGAAGAAATCAAAAATGGTTCCACACCCATGTCCACCAGACGCGTCACCGCACCGGGCGAATCGTTCGTGTGCAGCGTGCTCAAAACCAAGTGGCCAGTCAGCGACGCCTGAATGGAAATTTGCGCGGTTTCCAAATCACGCATTTCACCGACCATGATGATGTCCGGGTCTTGACGCAAAAAGGATTTCAGCGCTTTGGCGAAGGTCATACCTTGCGCCTCGCTCACGGCCACCTGCATGATGCCTTCGATGTCGAATTCCACCGGGTCTTCCGCCGTGAGCAACTTGGAATCAATCGTGTTCACGCGGCGCAAACAGGAATACAGCGTCGTCGTTTTACCGCAACCCGTCGGGCCGGTGACCACGAAAATTCCATTCGGTCGCTGAATGACTTCCGTGACGAAATCGTAAACGTATTTTGGAAAGCCGAGCGATTCGACATCGAGATTCACCGACGAACGGTCGAGGACGCGCAGCACGATGGATTCGCCGAACGCCGTCGGCAACGTGCTTACGCGCAAATCCACTTGTTTGCCGGCGATGGTCAGATTGATGCGTCCGTCTTGTGGCAAACGCATTTCTGAAATGTCCAGATTCGCCATGATTTTAATGCGCGAAGCAACTGGCAGCGCGAGATGTTTCGGCGGCGGCGCCATTTCGTAAAGCGCACCGTCCACGCGGTAACGAATTTGAAAGGCCGTCTCAAACGGCTCGAAGTGAATATCGCTCGCACGATCCTGCACCGCCTGTTGCAAAATCAAATTCACGAACTTGACGATGGGAACTTGATTCGCCAATTCCTCGGCGGCTTTGACGCTATCGCCCGCCGCGCCCGCGCCCGCCACCAATTTTTCATCACCCAATTCTTTTAGAATTTCGGCAAAACTTTCGTTCTCTTCCTGACCGTATTGCCGCTCAATCGCGCTCGCGATTTCCGCCGGATTGGCCACGACAATTTGCACATCGCGCTTGGCGATAAAATGAATTTCATCCGACTTCTGCTGGTCGAGCGGATCGGCCAACGCGACTTGCAACATCCCGTTTGCAAAACCGACCGGCAGACATTTATACGTCTGCGCGACTTTTGCAGGAATCAAACTTAAAACGTCCTTTGCAATTTCGCGATCCTTCAACGAGACCACTTCCGTGCCGAGCGCCGTGGCCATGACGTGCAGGATATCATCCAACTTCATGATGCCGAAATCCTGCAACACTTGCATTGCCGGCGCGGCGTTGCGCTTCAGCTCGCCCGCGACTTCCTCGTATTGCAAATCGTCGAGCATGCCCTGACCGTGCAGCAGGGAGAGCAATGGATTGTTAATTTCGTCGGACATGAAAAATTACTTCTTACCTTTATCCACCGCCTGCGCCAAATCGAGTTCCTGCAACTTGGCCATAATCGTCGTCGGGTCCTGTGATTTGTTGATGACTTCTTCGCGCGCAATCAAGCCGGCCACATATTTGTCCATCAACCACGAATCCAAAGTCACCATGCCGTATTTCGCGCCGGTCTGGATGTCCGAGTTGATGCGGAAAGTTTTATTGTCGCGAATCAGCGCCGCGATGGACGGCGTGTTAATCATGATTTCAAATGCCGCGACGCGACCCGGCTTGTCCGCACGCGGAATCAGAATCTGCGAAATCACCGCCTGCAAAACCGTGGACAACTGGATGCGCACCATTTCCTGCTGGTTCGTCGGAAACGCGTTGGTGAGACGATCAATCGTCTTCGCCGCGCCCGTCGTGTGCAACGTGCCGAAAACCAAGTGACCCGTTTCCGCCGCCGTGATCGCGGCCTCAATCGTTTCCAAATCGCGCATTTCACCGACCAGAATCATGTCCGGGTCTTGGCGCAGCGCGCGGCGCAATGCTTCCGCAAAATTCGGCACATCCACATGGACTTCACGCTGTGTTATCAACGCTTTTTTATGTTTGTGATAAACTTCAATCGGATCTTCAATCGTGATTAAGTGAACTTCTTCGCGTGTCTCATTCACGATGTTCAGCAACGTTGCGAGCGTCGAAGTTTTGCCGGAACCCGTTGGGCCGGTGACGAGGATCAAGCCGCGCGGCTTGTGCAAAAGGTCCTTCACTGATTCTGGCAAACCGATTTGCTCGAACGTCAGCATCTTGCTCGGAATTTGCCGCAGCACCATGCCAAAATTCCCTTTTTCCTTCATCACGCTCACACGGAAACGCGCGGCGTCGCCGAACGCAAAAGCGAAGTCCGCACCGCCACGCTCACGCACCGCCTGAATGTGTTCTTCGGAGGTAATGCTACGCATCAATTCCTCGGAAGTTTCCGGCGTGAGTGCCGGGCCTTCGACGCGATGCAGCGTGCCGTGAACGCGAATCGTCGGCGAACAGCCAACGCGCGTGTGCAAATCGGACGCGCCTTCGGACACCATCAACTGCAACAAATCTGACATCGAGTAAGACATAAAAATAAAAATTACGCGTCGTCACCAACGGTGGCGCGGATGACTTCTTCGCACGTCGTGAGACCGGCGAGCACTTTGCGAATGCCGTCTTCGCGCAATGTTCGCATGCCCATTTCGCGCGCGCGCTGACGCAAGACCGTCGTCGGCACGCGGTCGTAGATTAATTTCCGCGCCTCGTCTTCCACCACAAAAATTTCAAAGATGCCGAAGCGGCCGCGATTGCCGGAATTGTTGCAGTTCGCGCAGCCGCGACCTTTTTGGATGTTCGCGTTCTTCACCATTTCCATCGTCAACCCGAGCGCGCGCATTTCCTGCTCCGTTGGCTGATACGGCGCCATGCACTTTTTGCAAATTTTTCGCACGAGCCGTTGCGCCATCAAACAGCGCGTGGAGGACGCGACCAAGAACGGTTTCACGCCGATGTCCACGAGACGCGTGACTGCGCCGGGTGCGTCGTTCGTGTGCAGCGTGGAGAAAACCAAATGGCCGGTGAGCGAGGCGTTGATAGCGATGGAGCCGGTTTCGATATCGCGAATTTCCCCGATCATCACGATGTTCGGCGCCTGACGCAGAATCGCGCGCAACGCTTTGGAGAACGTGAAGCCGACGATGTCATTCACCTGCACCTGATTGATGCCCGCGAGCACATATTCCACCGGATCTTCGACCGTGATGATTTTGCGGTCAGGACGATTGATGTAATTCAGACAGGAATAAAGTGTCGTCGTTTTGCCGGAGCCGGTCGGGCCGGTGACCAATAAAATTCCGTCGGGCAAACCGATGATGCGCTCGAATGTTGCTTGGTCGTCGCTCAAAAATCCGAGTTCCGGCAGACCGAGGCGCAAACCTTCCTTGTCCAAAATACGCATCACGATACTTTCGCCGTGATTCGTCGGCAGACAGGAAACGCGCAAATCAATAATCTTGCTGCCAATTTTGGATTGAATACGTCCGTCCTGCGGCACGCGATGTTCCGAGATGACCATGCCCGCCTGAATTTTCAAACGGGCGATGACGGGCGCTTGTAAGCGTTTCGGCGGCGACTTCATCTCCTGCATCATGCCGTCAATGCGGTAGCGTAGCCGAAAACGCTTCTCCAGCGGTTCGAGATGAATATCCGAAGCGCGCAACTTAAACGCATCAATGATGATTTGATTCACCAAACGAATGAGCGGAGCGTCCGCCTCGACTTCGCCGACTTCATCCACTTTCGCGATGTGGACATTTTCCTCCGTCAATTCCTGCATGACATCTTTGAAGATGCCTTCGTCCATGGATTTTTTTTCGCCGCCGTAATACTTCGTGAGCGCCGCCTCGATGTCCGGCTCCGACGCCACGCGTAATTCGATTTCCGAATTTAATAAATGCGTGAGCGAATCAATCGTGTTGAGGTCAGACGGATCGGCAATAGCCACGGCCACTTTGCCTTCATTTTTGAAAACGGGGATGACGCGATATTTTTTGGCGATGTCGCGCGGAACGATGGCGATGACATCGTCATCAATTTTCATGTTCGCGAGGTGGACGACTTCCGCGCCGAACTGCGCGGCCTTCGCCTGCGTCACGTCGCCGGGGCGGATGACTTTGTTCGCGACCAATAAATCCACCACGCCCACGCCGGCGGCGTTGGCTTCCTCGCGGGACTGGGCGACAACTTCAGCGGAGGTGAAGCCGAGGTCAACCAACAGATCCAGCAAATAATCGTCTTTTTCTGCCACGAGATTTTATCCGCCGCCCTACTATTAAATTCGGGCTTCGCGGGACAGAAAGTTTTCATTTGCCGCCGCAAAAGTCAATGCCGGTGCGAAAACTTTTGCAATCACAGTTTCGATAATCGCAGCCGATTGGTAAATCAACTGGCGTTATTCGTCACATCGCCATCCGGCGGTGGCTTAGCTTTCTACGTTAAGCGAATGGCTTCTGGCAGAGGCCTGCGCCCGCTCACCCGATTAAACGGCTTATGCATTCTTGCCCGACTTTCCAATCCGATTATTTCAAAAACTGTAGCTGATGCCGATTTCGAGAAAGATGGATTGGGAGAGGTCGAGTTGCGCGGTGCGGCCGCTGAAACTGTGGTTGTAGGTGCCGAGGTCTTGATATTGCACGCCCGCGGAGATGCCCCAGTGCTTATCGAATTGGTAGTTGGCCGTCGCGGCACCATACCAGCCCCAGAGAATGTCGGTATTACTGCCGCCGCCAGAAGTGCTGCTGCTGCTGCCGCTGCCATCCAAGGTAAGGGTTTGTTTCCAATGTTCGTTGGCGTGAATCAAACCAACCGCCGGCCCGACGGAAAGCAGGATGGTGAACTGCTCTTTTTTTCCGAACGGCAATTCAATATACGGTCCGAAGCGGCCGCCCCAGATGTCGGCATCAAAATCGTCGTGGGAGAGCAAGGTGCCAGTGGTGTTGGCGCCGGGTGTGCCACCGGCGACGAGCACGGGATCGCCGGGGTTGCCGGAGAAGCCGCCGCGATATCCGGGCGAGGGCATCTGGCCGGGAATGCCGCCGAAAGTGTAACTCTCGGTGTTGACGCCGGTGCGCGCGGAGGTGTTGCTGTCCATGGAGAACTTCATGTAGTTCAGGGCGAACTCCAAGCCGTAACGCATGTTGTTCCATTCTTTTTTCACGCCGAGTTGCCGGTCGTAAGTGAGTTCGACGCCAGGATTGGAATCGCCATTGCCCGAAGCGGGTGCAGCGGAATTTGACGGCACGGCATTGTGATAGGTAACCGTGTTGGGAACCTGATTGTATTGGCTGGAGTTGTCGTATCCCCAGTTGGAGGTGTAACCCAGAAAGTTACCGGTGGAGTCGGTCAAAACATAACCGTCAGAATAATGGCCGGGACCGCCCGCTGAACCAATGCCGCGAAACTTGGCGCTGATGTTCAGGCCGTAGCGCATGGAGAGCGTAAAGCGGTTGGTTGAAGTAAGTGTGTCTTTCTCCAACGGCAACGTTTCTTTCTCCAGCGGCGGCGCTTTGTCCAATTGAGCAAACGCGGTGACGCCGAAGCCCAGCAGTAACGCGCCGGTCAACGAAGCCGTAAAGAGTGAATAGTTTTTATTCATTGATATAAAAATTATGGATTAAGCAGCACGCGATAGAAGCGGCTGGAATTTGGATACGTCGGCGGACTCACCGTCACCGGCGGACCGTCGTCATACCAGAAGGTCGAGGTCGCGCTGGCGATGATGGACGGCGTCGCATTACGCCACGTCAACAAGTCGTCGGTGTATTGCACGGTGTAAGTGCGGCCGGGCACGCTGCTGAACTGGACGAGGAACCGCGGGTTGCCCGGATTGCGCTGATCATTAAATCCAGATTGCAGAATGCTGACCTGCACGCCATTCACCGGCTGATTCACCGGTGCGTCAATGGCCACGGCCGTCAGGCTGTTGGTGAACGGACGGCGATCAGACACAAAGAATTCCAGTGTGAACGTGACGCTGTTGTTCGCCTGCGGATACGGATTCAGCGGTGAATCATACGGCGGATCGTATTCCACATACGCCACGCCATTGTTGGTGCCGGTCGCATTGTAAAGTCGCACGCCGCTGCGCAAGTTGCCGATGGATAGGCGCAGCGCATGAACGGGTGCGCGACCGATGTTCGTCACCGTAACGAATTCCTCGTAGAGCTGCGTCTGCGGATTGAACGCACTCGTGCCGACGATGAACAAGTTGTTACCAATTGGCGTGATGGTATTCGTCGGCACCGCGTTGGTCGGATAAGTGTTCGTCAACATCACAACGCTAAACGCGCCGGGCACAATCTGCGTTTGCGCTTGCGCGTTCGTGTAGAACAGCGAGGCAATGTTGTTCGTCAGATTTGGATCAAAGGTCGTTGCAAATGCCGAGGCGCGGTTCGTTGTCGAACTAACCGTCGGCGGCGCATTCGTCAACAGGAAGTTCAGCGGGTTCGCTGTCGGCGTGATGGTTGAACCACTCGTCGTCGTCTTGACCGACACGATTAAATTTGTTGCCTGACCATTGGTTAGTGACGCAAACACGGGCCACGTCACCACCCCATTTGAATACACACCGCCGCCCGTGGCACTGGCGAAGACCAGATTCGCTGGCAAAGCATTCGTTACCCGCGTATTGACCGCCGTCGCCGGACCGGCATTCGTAATCACGTTGGTGAAAGAGAAGACATCGCCCACCGTCACCAAGGTTGGACCAGACAACGTCACCTGCACATCCGCCCCCGTGCTAGATGAAACCGTAATGGATACGGTCGCCGGCAAACTGTTGGACTGGCCGTCATTCACGCGGAACGTAAAGCTGTCCGAGCCGACATAATTATTCGTAGGCGTGTAAGTCACCGCTCCAGTATTTGTGTTGAGCAAGGTCAACGTGCCATGCGCCGGACTGGTCACGATGATAAAGGTGAGCGGCGAATTTTCCACATCGCTACCCGTCAAAGTAACCGGCTTGCTTGTATTTTGCGGAGTGGATACTGACTGGGCATTTGCCACCGGCGCATCATTCACCGGCGTCACCACGATCGCTACCGTCCCCGTCGCATACAAACTCCCGTCAAAGACCGTGAACGTGAAGCTGTCCCCGCCATTGTAATTCGTCGCCCCCAGATACGTCACCGCCCCGGTGTTCGTGTTCAATACCCCCAACGTCCCGTTCGTCGGCCCCACCAAGATCGCATAGGTCAAATTCGGGCTGTCCACGTCCGTCCCGTGCACCACGAGGTTCGTCGCCACATCCTCCGGTGTCGTCACACTTTGATTCACCGCCACCGGCGCATCATTCACCGGC
>Ga0214190_1000029_pt1 | contig 59310 bp, 42 predicted proteins | sample TroBogEpilimnion_41_FD_153028 | JGI IMG/M metagenome (GOLD analysis project Ga0214190, IMG submission 153028) | Freshwater microbial communities from Trout Bog Lake, WI - 15JUL2008 epilimnion | ecosystem: Environmental > Aquatic > Freshwater > Lake > Epilimnion/Euphotic zone | place: Trout Bog...
GGGAGCCGGTCGGGTTTCAGCCAGATGCGCATCGCGAAAGTGCGGCTGCCGAGCAGGTCCGCGCGCTGCACGCCTTCGAGCGCGGCGAGGCGCGGTTGCACGTTGCGCACGAGATAATCCGTAATCTGATTCGCTTCGAGCAACGGTTTGCTTTCGACGACGCCAGCGGCATTTGTCGTCAAAATGGCCGACGCAAAACTTAAGTAGCACGCGGCGAATTGCGAATCCGCTGTTTCGGCATTGATGGTGGGAATTTCCGCTTCCGGCGGCAAATCGTTGCGGACTTGATTCACCTTCGAGCTGATTTCCGACAACGCTTTTTTGGCGTCGTAATTTAATTTCAGCCGCACCGTAATCGTCGAAAGGCCGAGTTTGCTGGCGGATTCGATGTATTCAATTCCGTCTGCCGCCGCGATCGCGCGTTCCAACGGCTGCGTCACGAAACCGCGCACCAGCGACGCGCTCGCGCCGACATAAACCGTCGTCACCGTAACGACGGCGTTTTCGTTGCGTGGATATTGCCGGACATTGAGCGAGCGGATGGCCTGTAAACCGGCGATCAAAATGATCAGGTTCACGACGACCGCGAGCACGGGACGCCGGATGAATATGTCGGTGAAAGATTTCATGCGCGGCGATTAAGTGTTCGGCGGCGTCGGCGTCAAAGAATTTTCCGGCACGACGGAATTATTTTCCCGCACGCTCATGCCGCTGCGCAGTTTGAAGATGCCCGCCGTCACCACGCGTTCGCCTGGTTTCAAACCGTCCTCCACGCTGATGAAATCGCCGCGCGTCTGCGCCGTGCGAATAATTTTTTGCTGCACGATCAAATTTGTTTTGCCCGCCACCACCTGCGGTTCCAGCACGAAAACTGAATCGCCGGAGGGCGCGCTCAAGACCGCCGTCGCGGGAATCACGAGCACGGATTTTTCGCCGGGCAATTCCACTTTCACGCGCACGAACATGCCCGCGCGCAACCGGCCGTCGGCATTTTCAAATTTCGCGCGCACCCGCACGTTGCGCGTGACCGTGTCGAGTTCAGGACTGATGACGGCGAGTTCGCCAAGAAAATTGGTGTCAGCATAACTGTCGCAAACCGCGCGCACTTTCAGGCCGGTTTGCAACTGCGCCAAATCCTGTTGCGGCAAAGAAAAGTCCACATACAACGGCGACGGCGATTGCAGCGAGACAATGCCTTTGCCGACATCGAGTTGTTCGCCCAAGTTGACGAGGCGAATGCCCAGCCGGCCGGCGAACGGCGCGCGAATGGTTTTTTTGTCAATCGTCGCGCGGATGCCATCGGCGTTTGCCTGACTTTGCGTCAGCGTCGCGGTTGCCTGGTCGAGTTCCGCTTGTGAAACAGTGTTGTCCGCGCGCAATTTCTGCGTGCGATCCAAATTTAATTTTGCCAGTTGCACCTGCGCTTCCGCCGCGCGCAACTGCGCGTCCTCGGACGACGTATCGAGCTTCACAAGCAAATCACCTTTGTTCACCGTTGCGCCGGATTCAAAGGCGATTTCGGTGATGGTCCCGGCAATTTCCGGCGCGATGATTACACCTTGCGCGGGCGTTACCGAGCCGACGGCGGGCAAAAATTCTTGCCATTCTTCCGCGTGCGCGATGGCTGTGGCGACCGTTTCCGGCGGCGGCGTAAAGCTCTCGCCGAACGCGATCATTTTTTTTATCTGCATGGTCTTTACCGCCGCCAGTCCGCCCGCGACGATTACGACAATGATAATTCCAACAATGAATTTACGTTTCATTTTTTTCTCCCGTTGGGTTGCTTAATTTTTTTGGCCGGTTCCGGCCCGGCGCCCGTCAGAAACAGCGCCACGACTTTTTTTGCCACCGCCTTGTCCGGATTGCAGTCCGGACAGACAAGATGGCCGACGAGATAAAAATTGGCCATGCCATAAAAGCCAAAAGCCATATCCTGACTGTCAAAGTGCCGCGAAATCTCGCCATTTTTTTGCGCGCGTTTGAAGAGCGCATGGATGAAGTCAAAGTAGCGTTCGCACTTGTCGGTGTAATCAAGATGCTCGGGAATTTCGCCCGGCGCGGCAAACATCGTGGCGAACGCAATGCGCATGAGTTCGCGGTTCTCGCGGAAATAATTAAACAGCGCGACGAGAATTTTTTCCAGTTGCACCGGCAGCGGTTCGCCTGGCGTTGCGGCTTCGCTCAACACGCGGTAACGCTGGTCGTGTGCCTCGTGCACCAGCGCCTGAAATAAACCCGCCTTGTCGGCGAAATGATAATAGAGCGCGGGCTTGGAAACTTTAGCGTCGTCCACGATTTGCTGGACGGATGTGGCCGCGTAACCGGCATCCGCAAAGCGCTTGAGCGCGGCGCGGAGGATTAACTGGCGGGTGTCCGTAACATCTTTGACCATAACTTACCGAACGGTAGGTAAGAGGTCGGAATTTGTCAAACAGGATTTTTAGCGGACGGCTCAGCGCGGTTGGTCGGATTTGCCGGTCAAACCCTGATGCAGCTTGGAATGGCGTTGGCTATAGGTGAAATAAACCACCAAGCCGATGGCCATCCAGACGATGAGTCGCGCCCAGGTATCGGCGGGCAGTCCGGACATCAGAAAGAAACAGAAGCCGACGCCGAGCGGCGCGACGAGCCAGAACGCGGGCACTCGAAACGGGCGGTGAATTTTCGGGTCAGTGAAGCGCAGGACGAACATGCCGGTGCAGACAATCGCAAACGCGAGCAGCGTGCCGATGGAAACGAGTTCGCCGAGCAGGCCGATCGGAAATAGTCCGGCGATGAGCATCGCAACCGCGCCGGTGAGAAGTTGCGAGAGCCACGGCGTGCGAAATTTCGGATGCACGGTGCTGAAAATAGGCGGTAGCAATCCGTCTTTGGACATCGTGTAAAAAATTCGCGCCTGCGCGAGCATCATTACGAGGATGACCGATGACAAACCGGCGATGGCGCCGATTTTGATGAAGAAGGTAAGCCACGCGAGCTTTGGTCCGAGCGTGCTGACGGCGACGGCGATGGGCGCGGGCACGTTGAGTTGCGTGTAGTTGACGACGCCGGTGAGCACGAGCGAGACGGCGATGTAAAGCACGGTGCAAATGCCGAGCGACGCAAGCAAACCGATGGGCATATTGCGCTGCGGATTTTTAGATTCCTGCGCGGCGGTGGATACGGCGTCAAAGCCGATGTAAGCGAAAAAAATCACGCCGGCGGCGCGCAAGATGCCGTGCCAACCGAAATTGCCGGCGGCATCCATGACCGGCACGAACGGATGCCAGTTGGCTTTGTTGATGTAAGCGACGCCGACGCCGATGAATGTCAGAATGACCGCCAGTTTCAGCGCGACGATGAAGTTATTAAAATTCGCGGACTCTTTGATGCCGATGATCAGGAGAATGGTGATGACGCCGACAATAATCATGGCCGGAACATTTAGCACCGCGCCGGTGCTGACCCAGCCTTTGACGAAGAGTTGCCAGAGATTCCACCATTGCGCGTCGGGCGGCGTGACGTGGTTGTAAGGCGCGGACGTGAACGCGATGGGAATTGTGATGCCAAAATCTTTCAGAAAGGAAACAACGTAGCCGCCCCAGCCGACGGCGACGGTTCCAGCGGCAAATAGATATTCCAAAATCAAATCCCAGCCGATGATCCACGCGACGAATTCGCCGAGCGTTGCGTAGCCGTAAGTGTAGGCGGAACCGGAAATGGGAATCATCGAGGCAAATTCCGCGTAGCAAAGTCCGGCGAACGCGCACGCGATGCCCGCGAGAATAAAAGACAAAACGATGGCTGGTCCGGCGTATTGCGCGGCAGCGTGCCCGGTCAGCACAAAAATACCAGCACCGATGATACCGCCGATGCCGAGCGAAGTGAGGTTGACGGCTCCGAGCGCGCGTTTGAGGCTTTGGTCATTGGCAGCTTCGGCCTGCAAGTCGGCAGCGTGTTTGCGTCGGAAAAGTTTCATGGGAAAATAACCACTTCGTTGGGGCGGTTAAATGCCGCTTTCCGCCGTCGCCGTCAAGCAAATGTCAGGGCATTCACGCCGCCGCCGTTTTGCCGCCGAACAAACTTTTGAACCACGACCACGCGGCGCGCAAGCCAACGTCCTGGACGCCGGTTAAGTTATAAAGCTTCACGATTTCCTCTTCGTGGCCGCGATAACGCGGCGGCAAAAGCAAGGTGGTTTTGGCGGATTCGCCTTCGACACGCAGGATTTCGGAATAGAAAACGCCGCGGCCGGCTTCGTAATTTCCGGCGGGCAAAACGAGCGTGCGCTTCGCCAGCACCAGCCACGGATGATAGTTGAAGACGAGTTTGCCTTGGTCATTGCGCGATAATTTGCCGTAGGTGCGCGTGGGAACTTTTTCAATTTTCCGACCGAGGAACATTTTATTTTCCTTCGCGTCGGGATGAAAACGGTTTCGGCGGTTCGTCACAAAATCCCAGACGAACGACATGCCAAAGTGCGAGAGCCGGAATGACCAACCCGCGATGAGCCACGAAATCAAAATCACGATGAGCGCCCACGCCGCGCCGATCCACGGGTTGACGAACGATGTGCCGACGACGCTGGCGAGTATCGCGGTGCGGAAACCTTTGAGCGCGGCGTCCACGGTGGAAAACGGACTTAGCAAAATCAAAATGTTGATGGCATTGGACGCGAGAAACACGATGAAGAATGCGGCCATCGCGATGGGAACCATCATGGCGTTGTAGAGCCAATGCAGATCAATCGCCGCAAAACCGGCGGCGGCCAGCGACGCGCCGGGCGCTTGGTCGGGCGCGTGAAAAATCGAAGCAGCTATCGGCACAAATGCGCCGGTGGCGATGAGACCGGAGATTTTGTGTTCGATGGTCTCCGCCACATCGAAAGGTTTTTTGAGCACGGTGGGAATGGCGAGGCCAGCGGTGTCTTTCAAAAAGCAGGCGCCGACCAGTAGCATACAAGGAACCCAGAATAGAGGATTAGCAAACCATGGGAGTTTTGCTTTTTGCTCCGGAGTTTTCGCCTGAAAATAATCATACGCACCGACGCCGCTGACACCGAGCATCGGCGAAATCGCCACGCCGGTGATTTCCGAGACGGTCTCGCACAATTTTTTCGCCGACGGATTTGGGTCGGCGGGTTTGGCGGCGGCGGTTTGGGCGGAAACGATTTGCGGCAGCCAAAGCAAAACCGTAATCACGAGCAGAAAAGTTAATTTCTTCATGCGAATTATGATTTGTTCAATGGCGGCAGCTGTAAAGCCCAATCCAATAAAATGAAATCGAGGGTTGACTTCAACTGTCCGTTTGATAGTTTCCACGTCCCTTTGTATTGGAATTGAGATGAAAACGCATTTGCCGAAAGTAAATTTGGACCAGCGCAAGTGGCATGTTATTGATGCCGATGGCGCCGTGCTTGGCCGACTGGCCGTGCAGGTAGCCGACATTTTGCGCGGTAAAAACAAGCCTGTCTACACCGCGCACCTCGACGCCGGCGATTTTGTTATCGTCGTCAACGCCGAGAAGGTCAAGGTCACCGGCAAAAAAGAAACCGCCAAGGAATACATGAGCTATTCTGGTTGGAAGGGCGGCGAAAAATACGCCACCGTCGAACAGGTGCGCGCCAAGAACCCTGAATTTCTCATCGAACACGCCGTCAAAGGCATGATTCCCAAGAACCGCCTCGGTCGCGTGCTGCTCACGAAACTGAAAGTGTTCAAAGGTCCGAAGCACGATCATCAGGCCCAGACGCCCGCCGTGCTCGCCGCCGCTAAATAATTTTTGTTATGGCCAAAACAGCACCTATTGAATTCCTCGGCACCGGTCGTCGCAAAACGGCGATTGCCCGCGTTCGCCTTGCGGCGGGCAGCGGTAAAATCACCGTCAACGGTCGCGCCTTTGACAATTATTTCCCGCTGGACACCCAGCGCGCCACGGTTTCCTCACCGCTCACCATCACCAACACGGCCGACAAGCTCGACGTGCGCGTGAACGTGGTTGGCGGCGGTCCGCTCGGCCAGGCCGGGGCGACGCGCCACGGCATTTCCCGCGCGCTTTTGAAATTTGACGCCACGCTGCGCCCCGCGCTGAAGGCGGAAGGTTTCCTCACGCGCGACCCGCGCGAACGCGAACGCAAAAAATACGGCCAGCCCGGTGCGCGCGCCCGCTTCCAGTTCTCGAAGCGTTGATCGCAACGGAAAGTTTCCAAACCCGCTGGCCAGTGCCGGCGGGTTTTTTGTTTTAACAACCAAGAAACAAAGCAACCAAGGGTGGAAAAGACTTTGTTCCTTTGTTTCTTTGTTGTTCAATTTATTTTTGAAGATGAAAATGAAAAAAGTTGCCATCGTCGGCGCGTCCGGATATTCCGGCGAAGTTTTGGTGCAGCTGTTATTAAACCATCCGCACGCGGAACTGGTGGCCGTCACCTCGCGCTCGAATGCTGGCCAGACGCTCGCGCAAGTTTTTCCGAAATTCGCCAGCCACCCGAAATCCAAATCGCTCCGCTTCGTCGAACCGAACGCCGAAGTTTTGTCGAAGCAGGCCGACGTCGTTTTTCTCGCGCTGCCGCACGGCGTCGCGGCGGAATTCGCCGTGCCGCTGAACGCCGCTGGCGTCATCGTGATTGATTTGAGCGCGGATTTCCGTTTGAAGAGCGCGGAGATTTATAAAGAATTTTACGCGCACGACCATCCCGCGCCGGAGCTGTTGAAAAAATCCGTTTACGGTCTGCCGGAATTTTATCGTGAAGAGATCAAAAAATCTCTGCTCATCGCGTCACCCGGTTGCTATCCGACGAGCATTTTGCTGCCGACAATTCCCTTGTTGAAAGCCGGACTGATCAAACCGACTGGTATCATTGCTGATTCATTGAGCGGCGTCAGCGGCGCGGGTCGGAAGGCGGAGATTGATTATCTGTTTTGCGAATGCAATGAAAGCGTGCGGCCTTACGGCGTGCCGAAGCATCGGCACTTGTCGGAAATCGAGGAACAACTTTCGCTCGCCGCAAAAACCAAAGTGACGATTCAGTTCACGCCGCATTTGATTCCGGTAAATCGCGGTATTTTGACGACGCTTTATCTTGCGCCGGAAAAACATTTTTCCACCGCTGAAGAAACCGCCGCGCTCGGCGAAAAATTTTCCGCATGCTATCAATCAGCTTACGCACATGAACCGTTCGTGCGGTTGCTCGAAGGCAAGGCATTGCCCGATACAAAAAATGTCGTCGGCACAAACGTCTGTGAAATCGCGTGGCGGCTCGACCCGCGCACCGGCCGGCTCGTCGTGATGAGCGCTGAAGACAATATCGTGAAAGGCGCGAGTGGTCAGGCCGTGCAAAGTCTGAATATTTTGAGCGGCTGGCCGGAAACCGCTGGACTTGTCTGAAGATGAAGTGGGACGCCGCCGATTACGCCGCCAATTCCGCCGTGCAGCAAACGTGGGCGCGCGAACTCATCGCCAAACTGCATTTGCGCGGCGATGAACACATCCTCGATGTCGGTTGTGGCGACGGCAAGATTACGGCGGAACTTGCCCGCGCCGTCCCGCGCGGCTCGGTCACCGGCGTGGATGCTTCGCCGCAGATGATTACATTCGCCAAAAAAACTTTTCCGGCAAAAAAAAATCCGAACCTCAAATTTCAGATTTGTGACGCGCGGAAAATCTCGGCCTCAAAGCTGGGTGAAAAATTTGATTTTATCTTTTCCAACGCCGCGCTGCATTGGGTGGATGACCACGAAAAGTTTCTGCGTGGCTCCGGCTCAGTTTTGAAAACCGGCGGGCGACTGGTGGTTTCCTGCGGTGGCAAAGGCAATGCCCACGATGTTTTTCTCGCCTTGCGGCCGGAGATGCGTTTGAAACGCTGGCGGGAATTTTTTCGCGAAATGCCGATGCCGTATTTTTTTTACGCGCCGGGCGATTACGAAAAATGGCTGTCAAAATCAGGTTTCAAAATCAAGGCGCTGAAACTCGCGCCGAAAGATGCGACTTATGCCGGCGCAGATGGTTTTGTGAAATGGCTGCGCACGACGTGGCTGCCGTTTGTCCAGCGCGTGCCGGAAAATTTGCGCAAAGAATTCATCGCCGCAGTCACGCAGCGTTACCTCGCCAAACATCCGCCGGATGCGGATGGAAACGTGCCTGTCCGCATGGTGCGGCTGGAAATTGATGCGATTAAAGTTTGAAAAACCTTCGCACTATCCGCAAATTTTGTTCCGCATAATCAAATGAAAAATTCGTTCAAAGAAATTTCCGGTTCCATCGTCGCGCCGATTGGTTTTCTTGCCAGCGGTGTTTTTTGTGACATCAAAAAACTCGGCACGGGCAAGGGCTCAAACAAAGGTCCGAAGCGCGATCTTGCACTGATTGTTTCTGAAACGCCCGCGACGGTCGCGGGAATGTTCACGACGAATCAGGTTTGTGCCGCACCAGTGAAAGTTTGCGTCGAGCGGCTGAAGAAAAAAAATCTCGCTCAGGTCGTGGTGGTGAATTCCGGCAACGCCAACGCTTGCACCGGCAAACAGGGCATGGCTGATGCGCGCGAAATGGTTTCATTTACGGAAAAAACGTTGGCGTTGTCGGCGGGACGCGCGTTGGTCGGTTCGACCGGGCGCATCGGTGTGACGATGCCGATGGATAATGTCCGTGCGGGAATTTTAGAAGCGGCGATGGAGCTAGGCTTCACGGCTGAACACGCGGATCACGCGGCGGAAGCCATCATGACGAGCGATTCGCGCCCGAAACAAATCGCGATTGAATTTTTGCTTGGCGGAAAAAAAATCCGCATCGGTGGCATGTGCAAAGGCGCAGGGATGATTCAGCCGGGCATGAGTGCGACGGGTGCGCGTCCGGCGGCGTTGCCACACGGCGGATTGCACGCAACGATGTTGGCGTTCATCACCACCGACGCGGCAGTGGAACAAAAAGTTTTGCAGGTCGCGCTGAACGAAGCGGTGGCGCACAGTTTTAATCGCATCACGGTGGACGGCGACATGAGCACGAACGACACGGTGCTCGTGCTGGCGAACGGTTTGGCAGAGAACAAAAAGTTTGGCGCGAAGAGTCCCGAGCTTAAAACTTTCCAAGCCGCGCTCAATCACGTTTGTCTCGAACTCGCCAAAAAAATTGTCCGTGACGGCGAAGGCGTTCACCGCGTCGTGACCGTGCGCGTGAACGGCGCGAAGACGATTCAGGATGCCGATGCCGCCGCGCGCGCGGTGGCGAACAGCGCGCTGGTGAAAACGAGCTGGCACGGCGGCGATCCAAACTGGGGCCGCATCATTGATGCGATTGGTTATTCGGCCGCAAAAGTGGTTGAGGAGAAAATTGATATCGGCTATTCCGCGCCCGCCGCGAATAAGATTTTGTGGAGCCTCAAGCGCGGACAGCCAACGCCGGCGACCTTCAAGCAATTGTGTGCCGCTGTTGCGCCTAAGGAGTTTGAACTGCATATCAACCTCAATCTCGGTAAGGCTAACGCGGTGATGTATGCGGCAGACTTGACCGAGGAATATGTTGATTTCAACAAGGGCGACGTGACGGATGCCAGTTCGCTTGGCGGTTGATTTAAGCCGCGGATTGAGCGCGGATTAATCATAGATTCTGAAATAAAAAAGCCGCTGGATTGCTCCAGCGGCTTTTGTGTTTGAGAATCGGAATCAGTAAGACGCCTGCGCACCTTTGATGTTGGCCTTTTTCATCCACGGCATCATCGCGCGCAACTTCTTGCCGGTTTTTTCAATCGGATGATTTTCACCCTTCTTGAGCAGCGCATTGTAGCGTTTGTAGCCGCCCTTGTATTCATTGATCCAATCTTTGGCAAATTTGCCGGACTGAATGTCTTTGAGCGCGGCCGCCATGCGTTTCTTCACGCTGGCGTCGATGATCTTCGGTCCGACATGCACATCGCCCCACTTCGCGGTTTCGGAAATGGAGAAGCGCATGCCGCTGATGCCGGATTCGTTCATCAAATCGGCAATCAACTTGAGTTCATGCAAGCATTCGAAGTAAGCCATCTCGGGCGAGTAACCGGCTTCGACCAACACTTCAAATCCGGCCTGCACCAGCGCGCTCGCGCCGCCGCAGAGCACGGTCTGTTCGCCGAACAAATCGGTTTCAGTCTCTTCCTTGAAATCGGTTTCGATGACGCCGGCGCGCGTGCCGCCGATGCCTTTCGCCCAGGCGAGCGCAATCTTCTTCGCGTCTTTGCCGGGGTTCTGATACACGGCAATGAGCGACGGAACACCTTTGCCTTCGGTGTATTGACGGCGAACGGTGTGGCCAGGGCCTTTCGGCGCGACCATGATGACGTTCACGTTCTTCGGCGGAACAATTGTTTTGAAATGGATGGAGAAACCGTGGCTGAACACGAGCGTCTTGCCCTTGGTCAGATTCGGCTCAATGTCTTTCTTGTAAGCGGCAGCCTGCTTGGTGTCCGGCAACGCCACCATGATGACGTCGGCCAGCTTCACCGCTTCCGCCGTGGTGACGACTTTGAAACCTTTTTCCTTCGCGACGGGAATGGACTTGCTGCCTTCGTAAAGGCCAATAATGACCTTGAGGCCGCTGTCTTTGAGGTTCAGCGCATGCGCGTGACCCTGCGAGCCGAAGCCGAGAATCGCGAGCGTTTTGTTTTTGAACACGCCGAGATCGGCGTCTTTGTCGGTATAGACTTTTGCCATAAAATTATTTTTTCGTTGGTTAAATTTATTTACGCGGCATCGCGGCCTTGCCGGTGCGGGTGAGTTCAATCACGCCGAACGAATTCATCAGGTTGATGAATTTTTCCACCTTGCTGTCGTTGCCGGTGATTTCGATGGTGAGCGACTTCGGCTGCACGTCCACGATTTTCGCGCGGAAAATGTCCGTGATCTGCATCACTTCGGCGCGCGACTTGGAATCCACGCCGACTTTCACGAGCACCAGTTCGCGGTCCACAAATTCGCCTTCGCCAAAATTTTGAACCTTGAGGACGTTCGGCAATTTGTTGAGCTGCTTGACGATTTGTTCCAACGTCGCCTCGTCGCCCGTCGTGACGATGGTCATGCGGGAAAATTTCGGGTCGTGCGTCGGGCCGACATTGAGCGTGTCAATGTTGTAGCCACGGCCGCTGAACAGGCCCGCAACGCGCGTGAGCACGCCGAACTTATTTTCCACGAGAACTGAAATGGTATGTCGCATAAAACCGTTTGAAACAATGTGTGAAACGGGACGAAAATACTAGCAACCGTTGCGTCACCGGTCAAACCGCAAATCATGTCCGAAACGACTGGTGGACGGCGTGGCGACGGCGGTGAATATTTTTTTAGGCTTTCGCGCTGCCAAAAAAACGTGAACATTTCCGACCCTTATCTGTCATATTTTAGCCGGACAACAAATGCAGTTAAAAATTAAAATCTTGTTTCTGCTCGCCGCCGCCATGCTGTTTAGCGGCGCGGCGATGGCTGCTTCGTTCACCGCGTCGCTTGACCGCGACGTCGTTACGGTGGGCGAAAGCGTGACGCTCTCGCTCGCGTTTGAGGGCGCGCAACCGCGCACGATTCCGATGCCAAGCGTGCCGGGCTTGCAGATCACGCAGGCCGGCACATCGCAATTCGTCAACGTGGTCAACGGCGCGATGACCGCGACTGTCACCGTCACTTTCAACGTGACCGCGACGCAGGCGGGCGAGTTCACGATTCCCGCGCTGACCGCAGATGTGAACGGCCAATCGCTCACCAGCTCGCCACTAAAATTATCCGTGGCCGCCGCCGCTGCGCCGACGGCTGACGCGGTGAATTCCGGCAACGAGATCGCGTTCATGAAATTAATTTTCCCGAAGCCGAGAATTTACGTCGGGGAAACAGCAGTGGCGCACCTTGAAGTTTATTTACGCGAAGATGTCCAGAACCTCGCGAACTTTCAACTGACCAGTTCGCCTGCGGAAGGTTTTAGCGCGGGCAAACTGGTGGAATTGCAAAACCAACGGCGTCGCGTGCAGGTCGGCAACCGCGCTTACACCGTCATTCCGCTGGCCGTGCCGGTCACGGCGGTGCGCGGCGGCGAAGTCGCACTGGGGCCGTTCACCGCCAACGCCGTCGTCGTTTTGCCCTCGGAAAATCAAGGCGGAAATCCATTTTTTCGGATGTTCAATCAAGGTGAACAACGGCAGGTCGCGCTTGCCACGGAAAAAGTGGTCGTGCCTTCACTGCCTTTGCCGACCGCCGACCGACCTGCAAATTTTTCCGGCGCCGTGGGTAATTTTTCTATGACGGCGTCGGCGGGGCCGACCACGCTTACCGTCGGCGATCCCATCACCATGCGCGTGCAAATTTCCGGTCGCGGCGCGCTCGACGCGATTACGCTGCCCGTGCAGGACGCGTGGCAAAATTTCAAAACGTATCCGCCCACCGCCAAACTGGAGACCAGCGACCAGTTCGGTTTTCAAGGCACCAAAACTTTTGAGCAGATCGTCTCGCCGCTGAATTCTGACGTGCACGAACTGCCGGCGTTTTCGTTCTCGTTCTTCAATCCGGACGATGGGAAATTCCATACACTGACGCAGCCTGCGCTGCCGCTCACCATCAAAGCCGCCGCTGCTTCACCTTTGCCAACGCTGGCTGCGACCAAAACTTCCGCGCCCGAAAATCAGCCGCCGCAGGACATTTTGCCCATCAAAGAAAATTTCGGCGCGCTGGAAAAATCCGCCGTGCCGCTGATCGCTTCACCGAAATTTCTTGCGTTGCAAAGTTTTCCCGTGCTGGCGCTGCTGGCCGCGTTTGTGTGGCGCAAACGTGCGGATAATCTGGCGAATAATCCACGCCTGCGCCGTCAACGCGCCGTGGCGCAGGTCATCGCCATGGGCTTGAACGATCTCAAAAAGTTCGCCGCCGAAAATAAACCGGACGAATTTTTTGCCACGCTCTTTCGCTTGTTGCAGGAACAATTGGGCGAACGGCTGGATTGTCCGGCCACCGCCATCACGGAAGCGATTGTCACTGACCACGCGCTTTTGCGCACGGCGCCGCTGGCCTTGCGCACCGCGCTACACGAGCAATTCCAATTGTGCAATCAAGCCCGCTACGCGCCGGTGCGCGGCAGCAGCGAATTGAATTCCGTGGCGACGCAGTTTGAAAAATTGCTCGGTGAACTCCAGAACTTGAAGGCATGAAAACTTGGCTCTCCATTTTGCTCGCGCTGGTCTGCGCCGGAAAAATTCTGGCGGCGGATATCGCTGCGGATTTCTCGGCAGCGAACAAGCTTTACGCCGAAGGGAAATTTTCCGACGCCGCGAACGCTTACGAAAAAATTCTGCAAACCGGCGCGCAATCACCGTCGCTCTGGTTCAACGCGGGCAGCGCGGAATTCAAAGCCGGTCATCTCGGCAAAGCCATCGCCGCGTATCGTCAGGCCGAATTGCTGGTGCCGCGCGATGCGGAATTGCGTGCGAACCTCGCGTTTGTCCGCAACCAAGTTCAGGGCGCAACAGTTCGTGAAAGTAGTTGGCAGAATTGGGTCGGCTCGCTCACGCTCAACGAAGGCACCGTGCTGACCGTAATATTATTTTGGCTGACGCTCGGAATTTTTGTAGTTCGCCAAATTCGTCCGGCGCTGGTGCCGAAGTTGCAAGGCGTCACGCGGATTTTAGTCGTGCTGACCATTTTTTCTGCGACCGTGCTGGGTTTGCAGGCGGCGAATCATTTTTCCAACGGCACCGCCGTGGTGACGGTGGCCGAGGCGACTGCGCGCAGCGGGCCGTTTGATGAGGCGCAGAGCGCGTTCACTGTGCGCGACGGCGTGGAACTTTCCGTTTTGGATCAACGCGACGGTTGGGTGCAGGTCGCGAACAACGCCGGGAAAAGCGGTTGGCTGTCCACGAAACTCGTCGCCGTTTTGCCGGGCGCGTGAATCAAAAAATTGTTGAACAAATTCAGAAGTCCGTTTGTCCATCGAACAAATCATTTTCAAAAATATGAGCACAGGAATCAACGCCATCAACGAAGCGGTCAAGGAAGCGAGTGCGTTTACGCATCCGCTGTTTAACGAACTGAGCAAGGTCATCGTTGGCCAGCAATATCTCACCGAGCGACTCGTCATCGGCCTACTGGCCAACGGTCACGTCCTCCTCGAAGGAGTGCCCGGTCTGGCCAAAACGCTCGCCGTGAAATCCATGGCGAATTGTATCAGCGTGAAATTTTCGCGCCTGCAATTCACGCCGGACATGCTGCCCGCCGACGTCATCGGCACGCAGATTTACAATCCGCAATCCGGCGGCTTCACCACGCGCAAAGGCCCGGTCTTCGCCAATCTCGTTCTCGCCGACGAAATCAACCGCGCGCCCGCCAAGGTGCAGAGCGCGCTGCTCGAAGCCATGCAGGAAAAGCAGGTCACCATCGGCGACCAGACCTACAAGCTCGACGAACCCTTCCTCGTGCTCGCGACGCAGAATCCCATTGAGCAGGAAGGCACGTATCCGCTGCCCGAAGCGCAGGTGGACCGGTTCATGCTCAAGCTGAAGATCGGCTACCCGTCGCGCGCGGATGAGCGGCAGATTTTGGAGACGATGGCGAAAACTTCCGGCCAGCCGACGTGCAGCGCGGTCGTCACGCCGGCGCAAATCCTCAAGGCCCGTGAAATCATTAACGACATTTACGTGGACGACAAGGTGAAGGATTACATCGTGGACCTCGTCTGCGCCACGCGCGATCCGGACCATTACAAGATCGCGGTGAAGGAGTTCATCCAACTCGGCGCGTCGCCGCGCGCGACCATTGCGCTCACGCTCGCGGCCAAGGCTTACGCGTTCCTGAAAGGCCGCGGCTACGTGACGCCGCAGGACGTGAAGAGCATCGGCATGGACGTGTTGCGCCACCGCGTGGCCATCACCTACGAAGCCGAGGCCGAGGAAAAAACCAGCGAAACAGTCATCCAGAAAATCTTTGATGAACTGCCCGTGCCGTGAGTTAAATCAATTCAATTCAACTCATGTCAGCAGAGTGGAATCAACAACGCCTCCAGCAATTCATCAACGACCAAGTTGAGGAAGGTCAGTCTTTGGAATACAAAGCTGCTGAAGCCCTTAACAAGTCAGATAAATCTAAGCTGGAAATCACAAAAGATGTTTCAGCTATGGCAAATTCTGCTGGCGGAATAATTATCTACGGAATCTCTGAATCGGGCACGCCCAACAGGAGACACATTCCCGAAAAGGTTTCCCCGATAGTTCGACCGGACTTTAGCAAGGAATGGCTCGAACAAATAATTAACAACATAAAGCCTCGAATTGATGGTGTCCGAATTCATCCTGTGCCGCTTAATTCAGGAAATGATCATGTGGCATATGTTGTTGAAATACCGCAAAGCACGACAGCACACCAAGCAGCAGATCACCGATACCACAAGCGTTACAATTTCGAGGTGCAAGCTATGCTTGACCATGAAATTCGCGATGTAATGGGGAGAAGACAAAATCCTAAAATCTCAGTTAAGTTTTACGGCACTACAAAAACAGAAACGTATGGCAATCCTTATGAAATAGGAGTGGATGCCCAACGCGAGACCAAAAGTTTCTTCGATTTGAAACTGCACGCTCAAAACGAAGGCGGTGTCTTCGCTAAATATGTTTGTTGTTTCGTTTTAATCCCCAAAGCAGTTTTGACAGAAACAAGTGCGAGAGACGCAAAAATCCTCAAGGAAGACGATGTAGAGCATTGTAGTTTTACTTTTGAAAATACGACCCGTGATTTTATCGGGTTTAGTTCGGGGCGTGAGCAACTTGGGCCAGTAAGACACGAACCAATTCTTCCTAATTTGTCGGGTTACATCGGCAGTGTTCGGCTTTGCTCTCTTGAAGAGATGGAGGAATTCAAAGAGCTTTCCATTCGTTGGATAGCCCATGCTGACAATGCACCGCCGACCTATGGAGAAATTAAGTTGGAAGAATTTTTGATTGTGAACAAGCGCGCCAGCGATGACGAGGAAGCAAAATGATTCCCCGCGAGATTCTCAAAAAAATCCGGCAGATCGAGCTGCGCACGAACCGCATCGTGACCGAAACGCTCGCGGGCCAATACCATTCCGTCTTCAAGGGCCAGGGCATGAACTTCGACGAGGTGCGCGAATACCAGCCCGGCGACGACGTGCGCGCGATCGACTGGAACGTCACCGCGCGGATGAATCATCCGTTCATCAAGAAGTTCGTCGAGGAACGCGAACTCACGCTCATGCTCGTCGTGGACGTGAGCGGCTCGGGTTTGTTCGGCTCGCGCGACCAGTCCAAGCGCGAACTCGCCGCCGAGATCGCCTCCGTGCTCGCCTTCTCCGCGATCCGCAACAACGACAAGGTCGGCCTCATCCTCTTCAGCGACGAGGTCGAGAAATTCATCCCGCCGCGCAAAGGTCGCAGCCACGTGTTGCGCGTCATCCGCGAAGTGCTGTTCTTCGAGCCGAAGCGGCGCGGAACGGATTTGAAGGTGGCGCTGGATTTTCTCATGCGCGTCCAGTCGCACAAAGCAGTGACGGTCGTGGTGTCGGATTTTCTCACGGCGGACGGCGGCGGCGCGTTGCCGAAGGGATTGCAAACCTCGCTGCGCATGGCGAATCGCAAGCACGACGTCGTGGCGGTGCAGATCACAGATAAGCACGAACTGGAACTGCCCGCACTCGGGCGGCTGATTTTGGAAGACGCGGAGACGGGCGAAGTGGTCGAGGTGAACACCGGAAACGCCAGCAGCCGCGCCGCCTTTGCGCTGCGTCAGGAAAAGCACATCGGCGAACTGGCGAAACAATTCCGGTCGTCGGGCATTGATTCGATTCAGTTGCGGACGGACGTGCCTTACGGCGCGGCGCTGGGGAAATTTTTCGAGACGCGCGAGAAACGGAGGGCGCGCGGATGATCACGAACGCGACAGCGCCAATCGCGGCCGCAGCCGACGATATCCGCGACATCAAACCGCCGATTGAAATTTCGGACGGTCTGGCGTGGCTGTGGTGGGTGCTTGCAGCACTGGCCACCATTGTTGTCCTATTCCTGATTTGGCGCTGGTGGCAGAAGCGGCGTGCGCAAATCGTTTTTGTGCCGCCGGTTCCCGCACATGTGCGCGCGAAGCAAAAATTGGACGAGGCGCTGGCGCTCATCGCGCAGCCGAAGCCGTTCGTCATCGCGGTGTCGGACACGGCGCGGGCGTATCTGGAAGAGCGTTTCAATTTCCGCGCACCGGAGCGGACCACGGAAGAATTTCTGCGCGAGTTGAGCGGCACGGATCTGCTGGCGAAACCGCAAAAGGAAAGTCTGGGAGAATTTTTGCAGAGCTGCGATTTGGTGAAGTTCGCCAAATATGAACCAGGCGAAAAGGAGTTGCGTGAATTGCACGGCGCAGCGTTGAACCTGGTCGAGGAAACCAAGCCGGCGGAAGTCCAAAATCCTGAAACGAAATGACGTTTGCGCATCCATGGCTGTTGTTGCTGCTCCTGCTGCTGCCGCTCGCGGCGTGGCTGAAGGGGCGGCGCGGTTCGTCGCCGGCGTTTGTCTATTCGTCGGTGAAACTGGTGGCGGGACTCGCCGGCGCGCGGCGTTCACGCGCGGGAAATTTTTTGGCAGCACTGCGCTGGCTGGCGCTGGCGCTGTTGATTGTGGCGCTCGCGCAACCGCGTTTCGCCAAAAGCACGACGGAAGTGAAAGCCAGCGGCGTGGACATCGTGGTGGCGTTCGATATGTCAGGCAGCATGATTTCAGAAGATTTTGTCGTGAAAGGCGAACGCGTGAATCGCTTCAACATGGCGCGTTCGGTTCTAAAAAAATTCATCGACCAGCGCCCGAACGATCGCATCGGCTTGGTTTTGTTCGCGTCGCAAGCGTTTATCGGCATGCCGCTGACGTTGGATCATGATTTCTTGCAGGAGAATCTCGACCGCTTGGAAATTGGCGCGATTGAGCAGAATTCCACGGCGATTGGCGATGGGCTTGGCACGGCCATCAACCGGCTGCGCGACTTGAAGGCGAAAAGCAAAATCGTGATTCTCATGACGGACGGACAAAATAATTCCGGCAAGCTGGATCCATTGCTCGCGGCGGAAGCGGCGGCGGCGATGAAGGTGAAAGTTTATACGGTCGGCATCGGTGAACAAGGCACCGCGCCGATGCCGGTGTTCATGAACGGCCAGAAAGTCGGCTACCAAAATGTGCCGGTGGATGTGGACGAAACCACGTTGCAAAAAATCGCGGCCAAGACCGGCGGAAAATATTATCGCGCGGACAACGCGGAAAAGTTCCAGCAGATCTACGCGGAAATCGACAAGCTGGAAAAGACCGACGCGACGATTAAAAAATATACGCAGTTCAACGAATTGTTTCCGTGGTTGGTTGCCGGCGGACTCGCGTTGCTGCTACTGGAACTGGGATTGGGCCAAACGATTTTGCGGAGGTTGCCATGAGATTTGAGCATCCCAATTTACTGTGGCTGTTGCTGGTATTGCCGCCGGCGCTGGCGCTCTTTTTTTGGTGGAGCGAACGCACGCGGCAAAAATTGCTCACGCAATTTGTCGAGGCGCGGTTACTGGCGACCTTGACGGCGGGAATTTCGCCGGCGCGGCGGAAATTCCGTTTTTCACTTATCGTCGCGGCGGTGGCGTTGTTGCTTATCGCGCTCGCGCGGCCGCAATACGGTTACGACAAAGAAGAAGTGCGGCAAAACGGACTCGATATCGTCGTGGCGGTGGACACTTCCAAATCCATGCTCGCGACGGATATTCCGCCCAGCCGGCTCGGTCGCGCCAAACTCGCGGCGTTGGAATTGATGCAGACCGCAAAGGCCGATCGGCTGGGACTCGTGGCGTTTGCGGGCGAGGCATTTCTCGCGTGCCCCATGACGATTGATGACACGGCGTTTCAGCAAAGCGTGCAAGCGCTCGATGTGAATTCCATTCCGCAGGGCGGCACGGCTATCGCCGAAGCCATCAACACCGCGCTCGCGGCCTTCAAGGAAAACGGCAATCACAAGGCGCTCGTGCTCTTCACCGATGGCGAAGATAACGACGAAGGCGCGCTTGCTGCCGCGCAAAATGCGGCGAAGGAAGGCTTGAAAATTTTTACCATCGGCATCGGTTCGGCGGACGGCACGCTGGTGCAAATTCCCGATGGCAACGGCGGTTCGGATTACATTCGCGATGAAAAAGGTCAGGTCGTGAAAACGAAACTGAACGAAAGTCTGCTCCAGCAAATCGCCGGCGCGACCGGCGGATTTTATCTGCCGTTGCGCGGCGCGGATACCATCAACACGCTTTACGAACGCGGCCTCGCGCCGTTGCCAAAATCTGAAGGTGCCGAAAAACTGGTGCGGCGCTATCACGAACAATTTCAATGGCCGCTCGCACTGGCGTTGTTGCTGTTGTTTGTAGAATTTTTACTGCCGCCGCGCAAACAGACGAAGTCCAAAGCCGCGGTAGTGACGACGCTATTCGTGTTTTTCCTGCTGCCAACCGTCACATACGCTTCGCCAGCAAGCGCGTTGCATGAATATAAATCGGGAAATTACACGAACGCGCTGACGGAATTTTCCAAGCTGGCCGAAGTGCAGACGAACGATTTGCGCTTGGTTTTTAACGCGGGCGACGCGGCGTATCGCGCGACAAATTTTGACCTCGCGCAAAAATTATTCCAGCAAGTGACGCTCTCGCCGGATTTGAAATTGCAGCAGCAGGCATTTTACAACCTCGGCAATGTGCAATTCCAAGTGGCAAAACAGGCGCAGGATCTGGACGGCCTGGAACAAGGTTTTGACGCGGCGGCAAAAATTTATTCGCGTGCCGTGCTGTTGAACACGAACGATGTGGACGCACTTTTTAATTATCGTTTTGCGCAAGGCGCAGCGGAGCAGGTGCGCGCGCTCAAGGCGGCGTTGCGTTCGGCCAAGGCCAGCGCGGATCAAGCGGTGCAGCGCGCGGAATTCCACACCGCGTTTGAAATCATGCAAAGCCTGACGCAAAAATATAAAATCGCCGGCAAACAATTTGAAGAGTTCACCAAAAAATTGAAGGACATTGATGACATCGCGACTCCTCATCAGCCTTAGCCTGTTACTGCTTTGTGTCGCGCCAAAAGCTGGCGCGCAGCTCGCACCCGCTGAAGATTTTTTCAACAGCGGCGCGCAGGCTTACATTTCCAACAACATTCCCGCCGCGCTGGAACGGGTGGAAATGGGTTTGAAGACTTACCCTGATGACGTGAAGTTGAAGAAGCTGGAAGAATTGCTGAAACAAAAACAGCAACAACAGCAGCAGCAAAATCAGCAACAGCAACAACAGAATCAATCGCAGCAGCAAAAGTCGGACGACCAGAAAAATCAGCAACAGAACCAGCAGCAGAAAAATTCTGATGACCAAAAGAAGCAGGATGAGCAAAAGAAAGATCAGTCCGATCAGAAAAAAGATGAGCAGCAAAAACAACCGGAACAGCCGAAACCGGCGGACGATAAAAAGAACGGTGACAAACCGGAAAATCAAAAGGGCGAAGGCCAGCCGGTCAAGCCAGGCGAAATGACGCCGGAAGAAGCGAAGCGTTTGCTAGATGCGCAAAAAGGCAACGAGCAGGTTTTCCAACTGAAGCCGGATGGCAAACCGCGTGACCCGAACCGTCCGGTCAAAGATTGGTGACTCAAATATCCCAGTCGCCGGTTTGGAGATATGGTTTCAATTTTTCTTTGAGCGTTTCGCGTCCGCGATGGATGATAGATTTTGTCGCGGAAAGCGAGCAGCCAAGTATTTCAGCAATTTCTTCGTAACTCACTTCATCCTGTCGGCACAGCAGAATGGCAGTGCGCTGGTTTTCAGGAAGTTCGGCCAAGGCCTCTTCAATTTTTTTGGCGAGTTCGCTGTGTAAAACATTTTGCGTGGGCAGAAATATTTTTTTGTCCTCGTATTGGCGCGACGGCTGGTCGTCGTGTTCGGGATGCGTTTCTTCGAGCGATTCGGCGGGATGGCGCGAGCGGCGGCGAATTTCGTTGAGGCAAAGATTGCGCGCGATGGTAAACAGCCAGGTGGAAAATTTGGCGGTGCGTTGGTAGCGGGCGCGCGATTTCCAAACCTGCAAAAAAGTGTTTTGCGCGACATCCTCGGTTTCAATCTCGTCGCGGAGCGTGCGGAAAACGAAGTTGAACAACGGTTGTTTGTATTTCTCGACCAGCTCCGCAAACGCCGCGCGGTCGCCGCGTTTCACACGCAGCATCAGCACGGCATCGGGATCGGCTTGGTCGGACATCGTCGCGGCAGTTTATCCAACCCCGCGCGGGCGACAAGGTTTCGCTGGCGGCGGCGGTTTCAAAACATTAACTTTTGCGCCCGTGCAGGACCTGTCCAAAAAAATCGCGGCCGCCGCCGAGGCGCGCCTTTCGTTTTCGCCCAACGCCAACGCGGCGGAAAAGCTCGCGCGCTATAAAAATTTTCTCAAGGTGGAATCGCACCGGCTGAAGCTGTTGCACCGGGCGGGCGCCGATGGCAAAGAAATTTGCCGTGCCCGCGCGGAAATTCTCGATGCGCTGCTACGGCATTTGTGGTCAACGGCGAAGGAAAGTTTGCCGGCACAGTCGCAAAAGGAATTTCCGCCCGTCGCGCTGGTGGCCATCGGCGGATTTGGTCGCGCGGAATTAAATCCGCACAGCGATATTGATTTCATGTTTCTGCATGAAGGTCAGGTGGACGGAACCAAGCCGAAGCCGTTTCTCGCCAAGTTGATTGATAGCGTGCTGTATCCGCTCTGGGACATCGGCCTGAAGGTCGGTTACTCCGTGCGCAATCTGGACGATTGCGTGAAGGTCGCCAACGAAGACATGCAATCCAAGACCTCGATGATCGAATCGCGGTTGATTGCGGGTAGCGAAACGTTGTTCGCCAAATTTCAGAAAGTGGTCGTGCAGAAATGCGTGCTCGGCTACGAGGAAAAATACATTGCCGCGCGTCTCGAAGATCAAGCGACGCGCCGGACGAAATTCGGCAACTCCGCGTGTATGCAGGAACCGAATGTGAAGAATGGCTGCGGCGGCCTGCGCGATTTTCAAAATCTCTTGTGGATGGCGTTTTTCAAATACCGCACACGCACAGTGCGGGATTTGCAAACGCAGGAATTTGTCAGCGAGGCGGAGCGCAAACAGCTTGAATCGGCCTATGAATTTCTGCTGCGCGTGCGGACGGAATTGCATTACAACACGAATCGTCAGCAAGATGCGCTCGGAAAAAATTTACAGCCGGCCATCGCGACTAATCTCGGTTACTCCGACCGTTCGCCGAGCAAACGCATCGAGAAATTCATGCGCGACCTCTACGTGCACATGCGGAATGTCTATCTCATCACGCGCACGTTGGAGCAACGCATGGCGCTACTTTCGCCACAACAGACGGGCCGCATTGCGCGGTTGCGTCGCCTGTTGCCCGGTGCCGTGCCGCGTAAAATGCCCGAAGCCGTGGATGGATTTTTATTTGTCGGCGGCGAAATCCGCGCGGTGAACAATCGCGTATTCCGCGATTCGCCGCGCCGCTTGATGCGCGTTTTTCTCCACGCCCAGCAACGGCATTTGACGTTGCATCCCGATCTGGCGCAACTCATCCGCAATCAGCTTTCGCTCGTGAACCGCGAGTTTCTGAATGACGAACATGTGCGCGAAACGTTCATGACGATTCTCGAACGGCGCGGCGAAGTAGCGCACATTTTGCGCGCGATGCACGAGGTAAATTTTCTCGGCAAATATATTCCTGAATTCGGCAAGCTGACGTGTCTCGTCCAACACGAATTTTATCATCAATACGCGGCGGACGAACACACGCTCGTCTGTCTCGAGCAGCTCGATAAAATCTGGGAAGCGCAAGAGCCGCCCTACAAAAATTACGCGCCGGTTTTTCAAAGCCTCGAACGCCCCGGCCTGCTTTATCTCGCGCTGCTGTTGCATGACGTGGGCAAAGCGGCACCGCACGAAAAGGGCCAGCACGCCGAAGTTGGCGCGTCACTCGCGATGCGTGCGGCGAAGCGGTTGCAGCTTGATTCAGCCGCAGCGGACACGGTGCGTTTTTTGGTGGATAGCCATTTGCTCATGGCCACCGTTTCGCAACGGCGCGATCTGGATGACCCAACCGTCATCCGTAACGTGGCGCGGGAAATTGGCACGCCGGAAAAATTGAATCTGCTCACGCTGCTCACCTTCGCCGACTCGCAAGGCACGAGCGATAAATTGTGGAGCGGATTCAAGGACTCACTTTTGTGGCAGATTCATACGCGCGTGATGACCTTGCTGACCGGTGGCACGGAATTCCGCCGCGCTTCCGAAAAAGCGCGCGAAGAAGCGCGCGACCTCGTGCGCGAACTGTTATCCGGTCATATTACGGACGAAGAATTGGATGCGCATTTTAATCAATTGCCGCAACGGTATTTTGAGATTCATACGCCGGCACAAATCCAGGACGACGTGGAATTGACCCATCGCTTCATGCATCGGTTGCTGCTGGAAAACAACCGTGCGCTGGCGCCGGTTACGGCTTGGATTGATGAACGCGACCGTGGTTACAGTCTGGTAAAAATCTGCACGTGGGATCGCGCCGGTTTGTTCGGAAAAATCGCTGGCTCGTTGAGCGCCGCCGGCTTGAACATTCTCGCTGCGCAAATTTTTACGCGCGCCGATGGTATCGCGCTCGACACATTTTTTGTGAATGACGCCCGCACCGGCAATCTGGCTGAACGCGCGCAGCGTGAAAAGTTTTCCGATTTGTTGGAAGAAACGTTGACGGGCGAGATGGTAGATTTTCATAAACTCATCGCGCGCCAGACGGCGTCGCGTTCTAGTTACTCGGCCTATTTCGGTGAGCGCATGGCGACGCAGATTTATTTCGATAACGACGTTTCGGACGAGCGCACGTTAGTTGAAATTGAAACGGAAGATCGGCTCGGCTTGCTTTACACGATTTCGCAGACGTTCACGGAATTGAACTTGGACATCGCGGCCGCGCGCATCGTGACCGAGCGCGGTGCGGCCATCGACAGTTTTTATGTCAGTGACATCGTGGAGGGAAAAATTACCAACACAAAACGGCTGGAAACCATCGCGGCACAATTGCGCGAAGCTATCGGTAAATTAGAAACACCCGTTTAAGTCTGGCAAAGCAGTTGCGAGGCACGCGGCGGTCTGCTAGAACTTTCAAAGTCAGCGCAGGCGGGTGTGGTTCAATGGTAGAATGTGGCCTTCCCAAGGCTGAGACGAGGGTTCGATTCCCTTCACCCGCTCCACTTATTTCCCAGTGTTTCGATGGGTTTCCAGAAAAAACTGGATTTTTAGTGACGGTTTAGTGACACTGTTTCACCTTTTATGGCGAAACAACCGACTTTTCCCATCACGATTATGGCGGGTTCCACCGCCATCAGGATTTACCTCGATCCGCTGAAGCCTACGGCTCAGGAATCCACCAAATCCACATCATCCAAGTCTGATGCTGGCAAGTCCTACGACTCCTATGTGGTCAGCTACTACCAAGGAGGAAAGCGAATCCGCACCCGGCACAATTCTTTGCAATCAGCCCGGGACAAAGCCGATTCCATCAAGACCGCCATTCTTAATGATGATACGACAGCACTCACACTCAAGGGCGAGGATAGCCTGATTTACGCCCGGGCGAAGAACCTGATAACCACCTTTGGCGTTTCATTGGACGAGGTTGCCAAAGAATTTGTCGCCGCCCGTGAAATTTTGGGGAAGATCTCTCTGATGGAAGCCGTTCGGTTTTATGATCGGTTCGGCAAGACGGTGAAAGAAAACAAGTCGATTCCAACGATCGTTGAAGAACTGAATGCGAACCTGAAGGCAGATGGCAAATCGGAATACCATCGTCGTGACATGAAGCGGCGGCTCGAAGCGTTTGCCTTGGCTTTTCCCAAGCCGATCATGGACGTAAAGACCACTGAAATTTCGGATTGGATTCGCGCTTTGAAGGGGCGAGACAAAAAAGGAAATGCAGTGGAACTTGCTCCCAAGAGCCGCAATCATTACCGCAATTCCGTTGTGCAGCTTTTTAACATGGCACGAGACAACGGTTATTTGCCGAAGGGCATGCCCACGGAAGCTGAGGCGGTAAAATCTTTGGATGTGGTTTCACCAACCAACGAGATTTTTACCATCGAAGAAATTGAGAAGGTTTTGCACAATGCTCCAGATCGCTTAATCGCTCCGATGGCGATCAAGGCATTCTCTGGAGTGCGGACCGAAGAAATGTTAAACCTTCGCTGGGAGCATGTGAACTTGGACAGCAAATACATCACGCTTCCCGCTGAGGTGACCAAAACGAAACAACGGCGACTTATTCCAATCCCAGCTAATCTGATTTCATGGCTCACACCTCACAAAAAGGAAACCGGCCGCATCTGTGCACGATGGAAACGTGCACAGGCGCTTATTCAGGCTTTTGAACGTTACGGCAAACGACAGGGAATTGACGTGGGTGCAAACAAATTTCGAAATTCCTACATCAGCTATCGCGTCGCCGTCACACATGATGTTGCGAAAGTAGCTTTGGAGAGTGGCAACTCACCTCGGATCATTCAACGGGAATACCTTGAGTTGGCTACCGAGGAGAATGGCAAACGCTGGTTTTCAGTGATGCCGCAACCTCCTAAAGCGAAGACCAGAACGCCTAAACAAAAGCGCAAATGAGAGCTGCAGACCAAAAGGCATGTCGCAGAAAAGACGCCTGAATTATTTTTTCTGCGCGCATGGCTTTAATCGCTTCAAACTAAATCTGTGACGCAAGCCGACCAACCACTGAACCCCAAGAAGCTGTTGTTGAGCAAATGGACGGCGGTGAATGCTCGTGACAAGGAAAAGCATTTTTTGGTAGCGCGAGTGATCAATCCTGAAGCACCAAAGCACAAGATTCAGGAAGTTGAAATGGAGGCGGTGATGACAGGCCGAAGGTTTTCGATGAGGTGGGAGGAATTGACTGATGGGATGAAGTGGGTGCAAGGCTGGATCTGATTCCGCCTTTGGGCTCAGCGGCCAAAATTTCCTTCAACAGCGGAATGTTTGCCGTCTTGATGGCGGCACGGATGTTTTTTGTGTTGAACATGTTTCAAGACCTTAGCCCAGATGGAATACGCCAATTCAAAAATCTCGAGACAGCCAAGCTACTGCCAGCAGCCGACAAATGAGATTTAGGTCTGACCAGATTTGAACTCTGGTTTCCCTCCATCCGGTTGATTCCTGATTCCGTCGATACAGCGTTTTACCCCATAACCAAATGAGACCACGGCCAGGAAAAGCATTGGGTTTTTCCCATGTTTGGAAGTATCCGGCGCATGTTTTTGCTCTTGTCTCGATTGATAATAGATTTGTGTTTTTTGAGCTTCAGCTTCCCAATCAAAATAACACCAGAATAGCGGCAGGCTTACGAATATCAGGATTAGCCCGCCCACGATATTCTGGGTCGGCGCCCAGTCCTTTGAAATAGGCTGGGTATCCGTTCCTGGGGCTGTTACCACCACTCCTGCGGGTGCCGGTGGAAGGGTAGCATCGGTGACTTCCTTGATGGCGGATAAAGGAATCCAGTCGGGTGAACCTTCATGCCAGGCTAAATCAACCATGAGAAATTCACCTTTGCGAATGGAAGTGGCGACTTGGTCCACCGTAAGCGGGCCAATTTTGTTTCCGGCTTTGAGGATGAAAAGTGTCATGGCTCTATTTGGAGTTGTTGCTCGTGTCAACGTGCGGCATCGGCTTGAATTCAACGCCATATTTTTTTGCCAAGTAAGCGCGTAGTTCCAGTTCCTTGATATCATCCGCTCTTTCTTGCTCGATAATCCCGTTGAGCGCTTGCGCTTGCACTAAATAGGCTCCGAGGATCTGCTGGCCTTCTGCATCAACGCTGGCTTTTTCAGCGTTAAGTTTGTCGTAGCCAGCGAGTGGACGCCCTGCCAACCCTCCTAGGAAAGAATAGACGATGTCCGATAATATTTTTGTCCCGTCAGGATTGCTTTTTCTTTGGTTCCAGTTGGCATAAGCGACCGCCGCTTCAGCCATCCCGTTTAGATGTTTGACGACTTCATTTCCCGATCTCAAATCATCGGCGGTTTCTTTCACCAGACGCTCATCCACATTCATGACGGTCATTTGCATGACCGATTTGGCGTAAGCATCATCCAAAGCGCCAAAATCATTTGCGAGTTTGGGAAGGAGTTCAGCGAGGGTGCTGCCATTCTGTCCCTCCTTTTCCACAGATGCACCAAGTTCAGATGCGTGCTGATTCAATTGCAGGTTCAGCTCATATAGCCCGTTCCAGTAATCAAGTGTGGCCCGTCTTTGAGCGACCGATGGCGATTCTTGGCTAGTGGATTGCGGAGTTTGGCAGGAGGTCAGAATCAAGCTCCAGAGGCCGGTCATCAGGAGAGTAAGTAATACCATTCATGTAATCCACATTCACCGAATACCAGAAGTTGCTCAGCGCTCCCCAGCCGAACAGGTTGGCAATCTCCACATATTTGCCGTGGCCGCGATGTTGATACTGCATTTGCACCCCGCTCATCGAACTGCCCGCGCGGAACGCATCGGTCATGATCCAGGTTAGCGCTGCTTGGGCGAGGTTGATACTGTCATTGGCGGTAGCCGTTGAGGAACCGCCCACCGAACGCCCAAAGGCATCTTCCAGCGGAATGCCGAATTTTTGATTTTGCACCGCCACATAAAGCAGGTTGACCATAGATTCAACTTCGCCGATAAACTTGGAGGCCAGCTGTGCATGGCCCAGTTCGTGCAACACTGTCCAATCGGAGTCCTGCGGCCCAGTCAGCATGAAATAATTCTTGTTACCAGCTTCAACGGTGTTCGGATTGTAGGGATAATTCGACTGCGGATACCCAGGAAAATTAGCCGTTCCCCGATAATCAACATCCGCCTGAAGATACAACACGGTCTTGGACCTGATGTGCGGCCTGCCCATGAGATCGGAAACCGTATCCATCGCACTGTCCCAATCCTGCATCACTTTAACCTCGCCGGTGTAATTGTATATCCACGAGCGCGGCACCTGCATCATGAACTTGTCCGATTCAAAATCCGCCCATGGCCCAGGCTGAGTCCGCTCCGTGAGCCACTCGGTCGCCGTCGTCTGGTGAAAACTGGTGGCGGAGAAAAACGGTGAGCGCACCACATTGGTGATGCCCACCGTGACAATGCCGAGATTCTTTCCGTAGGGCACTTCAATATAGATGCCGCCACCCAGCGGATTGGCAATCAGGGTGGTGGCGCTCGTAATCGAATAAACCCGCGAGACGCGATCCAGTCGCTTTACCGTGGTCTTGGCGCTCAAGTCCCAATAATGCGCCCCCACGCGGATGAAAAACCCATTGTTCACCAGGGCGGCGGGCACCGTGACATAACCCATGCTCCCGGGCGCCAAATAGCATCCGGTGGGGCGCCGGGTCCCCCAAGTCTGATAGAGCGAGGGCGAACCCCAATCGGTCAGCACGGAAGCGTTGATCGGCACGGCGTAGCCCGTGTTGGTGCTGGCCGGCGGCGCCACCGCGCCCGGAAAGTAAGTGGACGTGCCAAACTTCCTGCCGTTCAGCAAACTGAAATACGATGTCAGGTTGGCCGCCGTATAGGAGTTATCCAGTATTCCCTGCTGCAAATCAAACAGCGCCTGGGCCAGTTCGTAGCCTGCGCCGTCTCGCGTAAAGCCGTTCTTGGTGGCCGTCGTGGTGAACAGCGCCCCGACGGTTGCGTCGTAGTTGCTGACCAAATCCAGGGCCGCTGCCAGCGCCACCGCATTGGTGCCGACTTGGGCAATGTTGGTTTGGATGAGGTTTCCCTGCGTTATGATTTCCGCAGGCGTGAGCGTGGCGACTCCGGAAATGTGATTATTGAGCGCGGCAATCGGATTGGTAATGGACTGCGCGTGAGCCGAGGAAAGGCAGAGCCACAACGACAGCAGTTGTCCAATCAGGGCGATCGCCGGGACAAACCGCCGAGTCAAAGTGGAGGCAAAAGAGAATGTTTTGGCTGTTTTCATAACTAAGATGTGTCGCCGTTGCAGGTCTGCAAATCGGTTTTGTTGTCTTTCTCTGGAGATATCGCAGGCAATCATTTGTGGATCCGCATCTACTTTTCGCTACTGAACTGATAATAACCCGATCCAACCTCGTATACGGCGGCACCGTTCTCCATCCGTAGGAACTTCACGCCCGCAGCTTTGGCGGCTGGCTTTCCTGATTCGGTCACCGAACCTGCATCTTTGGCCGGGACAAATACCGTGGCAGTTGTGTTGGCGGGAATTGTAACTTCCATCGTCAGCTTCTGGCCATCGAGTTTCCAGTTACTGACGATACGTCCGTAGGGAGAGTCGTGATAACATTTCACCCAGATCAGGTCGCCAACCACGTCTGGTTTGATGATGATCTTCTTGAATCCGGGTTCCGATTCATCAGGACGAATGCCGGCCAGTCCTTGATAAAACCATCCATCCAAGGATGTGAAGCACGAATGGATCTGTGACCAGTAGCCGTTCCACTGTTCCCACCAAGTCGTGGCACCCTGCTCGAGCATGAATCCCCAGCCGGGGTAGTCCTTCTGGGTAATCACCAACCACAAAAGGTCGTTGCGGCCAATTTCCATGAGGTAATTCATTAGGAAGTAGGTTCCCAACATTCCAGTGTCGAGGTGCCCCTTGCGCGTGACCCTAATGCACTCCTCCAGTTTTTTCAGGATGGCCGGACGCAGTTCCTCCGGCACGACGCCGGTCATGAGCGGCATCAGATAATAGGATTGTTCGTCAAGAGCGTAGAGCTGTTTTTCTTTATCGTAGAAGGCGGCATGGATCAGAGGCCGAAGGCGCTCCGTTTCGGCACGGCAGGCCTTGGCTTCGTCGTGCCGCCCGAGGACATCGGCCATTTGCGCCCATTGCTCGCGCAGATAGATCAGGTAGCAGTTGTTAAACAACGCCGCCGCATTTGGTGGCGGCCGGTTGTTGGTATCCATGCCGCGCCCCGGCGCCACCCAATCGCCGACAAAACCCGCTCCGGTTCCGCCTAAGTTGCGGACGATGCCATCTTTCGCGTGGGCTTCAATGGCCGCGATGTGGCGGCGACAGGCTTTGAGGTTCCGCGTCAGAATCTGCGTGTCTTGATAATAAAGGTAATTCCGCCAGGTCAAGGCTTGCGCCGCGCCGCCCCACGCCGGGCCACCGCCGCCAATCCCTTGCGGTGCGGTGTGAGGAACATAGCCTGTATCTGTATCCGCCCCGTCGCACCAGTCGGTGGACCATTTGTCATAAAATGGCTGCATCATGAAATTCATCATGCAACTCTCGATGGACACCTGGCCGTCGCCGTAACCTAGGCGCTCTCTATGCGGACAGTCCGACAGATAACCGCATTGGCTCAGACACCGGATGGTCCAGAGATTCACCGTGTGCATATGATTGAGAAGTTCGCTGGAACATTCAAAGCCACCTCGTGTTTCAAAGTCCGCGCCGATAGACTGCGCCTCGGCATCCGCAAGTTCCGGTGCCGCTGCAAGTCCTTCAATGATCGCCCAACGGAACCCATGGTAGTTGAACTTCGAACAAAACTCCTCCGCTAGCTTGCCCGCGCAAATGAAACGGTCCATCTGACTGTAGGTCTGCAGGCGATCGAGTTTGTCGGCGTATTGGATGGTGATGGTGTCACCTGCCGCCTGCCCGTGCATACGCAGCTTGAGCCAACCGGTAAGCTCGGTTCCGAAATCCAGCTGATATTTTCCGTCAGCAAGTTTGGTGCAGGAAATCGCCGGCATGGTTTTCAGCACGCGCATGGGCGGACACTTCTGGGCATCGGCTGGAATCGCTGGGGCCGCAACCTTTTTAACCGGATACCAATCGCCGTTAGTTATTTCCGAATCGGCCCACTGGGGATCGTCTTGCCGTGCATCTACCAGTTCCCCGCCCATTTTATTCCAAAGCCAGGGGCCAAGCAGGCTGCGGCCGCTGGCTTTGCTGCGCCATTCGCCGTCCGTGGCAATGCAGAGCGGGTGCCCAGCCACCACCATATCAAGTTGCAGCCGGGCTATCGCCGTGTTGTGTTGCACGGAAGGGTTGGGCTTGCGGTCGATTTTGTATTTCAAATACCAGCCCCGGCTGAGCCAAAGACCAATGCAGTTGCGGCCTTTCCGCAGATAGGGCGCAAGGTCGTAGGTTTCGTAAAGTGAGCGCTTTTGATAGTCCGAAAGTGCCGGCCCCATCACATTCGGCCCCACCTTTTTTCCATTCACATAAAGCTCGTAAAATCCCATCACATTGACAGTCGCTAGGGCGGATGTGGGAATTGCTGCAAGATCAAATTCCCGCCTGACATAAGGCTCGTCGAGGGGTTTCGGTTGTGACACGGGAGGCGTTGGTATGACCAGCTCTTCGGACTCCAATACACTGGCGGTGCCACGATTGCCATTGAGTTCATACTCGACCTCAAGATTCCTCAAATAATTCATCGCCGAATCCACGCCGAGTATCTCGGATGTAACCTTGAAGTTCAAAACGCCATCTTTTACAAGAGCGGAAACCTTCCCGGTCACATTGGACGATCCCGTCCCATCGCGCGCCACATATGTCGCCTTGAGAATTTTCAAATTCCCACCCGCTTTCGGGGGGGCCACCTGTTCCTCCATCTCCGTGCTGATCCATCGTGCCGTCCAGTCTTCCGGTTTCAGCAGTCCCATAGTCCACGTCGCTGGTTCGCTCCATTTCGAAACTTTCCCCGAGTTATCCCACACGCGAACTTTCCAATCATAGCGCGTGCCGGAAACGAGCGGCTTGCCGCCATACTCAACGTTCTGCGATTGATTAGATACGACTTTCCCTGAATCCCAGACACCATCGACAACAACCTGATAGGCTGTCTGGAGCACCCCTCTGTCGTTCGACTCGATTACCCAACTAAGCCGGGGTCGGGACGCGTCGATGCCTAGCGGATTCACGCGGAACTCGCAGCGCAGGTTCGCCAGATTGGCGGCTTGCAGCGCGGCCAGCGGCGTCAGCAGCAGGACAGCGAGTGTTAGGAATGTGAGTTTGTTTAGACTTTTCATATGCCCATTTCAGTTGCCTATTAATTCCGAATGAAGGGAAAACCAATCCAACCGGAGCCGCTCGCCGGAGCCGCCTTGGGGAACCAGACACAAATCGGCCACGGTTGCGGCAATTTTAAGTTCGCAGTCCATCGTTTGATAACGCTCCCACCCGCCGGTTGCCGGGATTTGGCAGACGCCTAGAAGTTTTCCAGTCGGATTTTTTTCGCGGATTTCCAAGGTCGCACCCGAAGGATTGCCGGCAGCCGCGCGCAAAGTCATCCGCATGGCCGGCGACAAATTCTTTACGTTGGGATAGACCAGGTAACTTCCCTCGCCAAGCCCGCGCACCTCGAAACCGTCGTCGGGACATTCGCGCTGTTCCGCGCCGGCAGCGTCAAAATAATCCTCGGCCTCGATGCGAGGCTGGCGGGCATCGTATTGGCCAACGCCAAGGCGATCGAGGCGGATGGGGGCCATCTCGCCGTTGTCGCGGTAGTGCACGTAGCTGATGCAGGAATCGCGGAAATGTGCGCCCCGGCCCGGCTGGCTTTTGTCATTGCAGGCGTAATACCACTGGTGGTGCCATGTGAAAAAATTGCCGTGCCGGTCGCGAAAGATGTTGCCTTTGCGGAATTCCGGCGCCAGCCCGTTGGTCGTGATGACGGAACCCTTAAAGGTGTAAGGGCCGTAAACATTGGTGGACATGGCGTAAAAACTCGACCACGACAAATAATAAATTCCATTGCGCTTGTGGAGCGACGGTTTGTCGTCGGTTTTTCCCGCGCCATAAGGACCAAAATTTTTATCCAGCATGACCGGCCGCGGGGGTTCTGCCAGCGAAATCATATCGTCATTCAGCCGCGCGAGATAATAATTCCAGACGCCGAAAATGATGTAAGCCTGCCCGTCGTCGTCCATCAGGATGTCGGGGTCGCGCTGTTCGGTGGGCGTGAACCCTTTGGCGAGCAGCGGTTTTCCGAGCGGGTCTTTCCATGGCCCGGCGGGCGAATCGCCCACGACCACGCCAATCTCGGTTGGGCCGGCGGAAAAATACCAATAATATTTTCCGTTCCGGCTGACGCCAAAAGTGGCCCAGCAATCGTTGAATGGCCGTTTTAGAAAAGTATCCTCGGGCCGCAGCGTGCCTTCCTGCCGCCAGTTCACCAGATCGGCGGAGGACCAGACCCACCAGTCCTCCATCACGAAATTATGATTGGTGGGGGAAAAATCGTGCGTGGCGTAAGCGTAAGCCCGGTCGCCATAGATCACCACATGCGGATCGCACAGGCCCCGGTTTTCGACGATGGGATTAGCCGCTCGTATCGCCGAACTCATCAGAGCATAGAATAACAAGAGGCAAGCGGCACGATATGTCGGACGGTTAATTCGCATCGAGATTTTTAGCCCGCAAAATGATTTCATTGTTTTGATTGCTCAGTTGAAGGCGACTGAATTTCAAAGTCATTTTCAATCTTTTCCCGGGACAATTTTCACCCCGAAACCATCAATCGTTTCGGGGGCGCGGCCGGCCATCTGGAAGTGAGCCGCCGTTGCCCGCGTGTTCACGATGATACACCCCGCAGTTTTGCCATCGCTGGTCACGCGTGGCACTACGACCACGCCGGCGTCCGCCGGAGTTTGAGTTTCCGGCGACAAACTTTTCAGGAATCCGCGCAGCCACTTTTCTTCCGGCTGGGTGCCGAGCAGAATGACGCGCCCCTTGCCGATGGGACACTCGACAATCGCGGCAAAACCAGCCAACGGACCGCCGGAATATTTGGCGAGAACGTGTTGCGCCGCTTTCGTTTCATACGCATCGCACCACCACTGACAGGTCACGGTTTCTTTTTCCGTCGCCAACCGGGTCACGCCACTTGCCGGCGAACGATGGCGCACATGAATGCCCAGCCACTTCTCAAAATCCTCGCCGTAGCAAGCATCGCGATGTGCTGTCGCCTCGGTTGTGCGACAGGCGGAAAGCGGCCCCAGCACCCAGGTGCCACCTTGTTCAACATAATTTTTCATCGTCGCCAACGTCGTTGCGTCCAGTGCCGGAAAATACGGTGAAAAAACTGTTTGATAACCGTCCACCGACGCGCCAGGCATGATGACATCGCGGGAAATGCCGCACTCCCCAAGCATCCGGTAAAACGCGGTGATGGCTCCATAATAGTTGAAGTCGGCGACGATAGAACTCGCGTTAAACTGCCATTGCGAGGGGATGCCGTAGGTAAGCGCCACCTTGGCCGGTGCGGGTTTGGTGGCGCGCAGCCAGACGGCATTTGTTTTCAGTTCGGTGGCCACGCGGCGGATTTCAGGCGTATTGGCACATTCATCGCCCCACGAATAAATCACGCTGCCATGCTCCAGTTCCTGCCCGGCCCAATGCGCGCGCCAGAGCCAGAAACTCACCGCGTCACTGCCGAGCGCATAAGTAAGCCACATTTTGGCCCGCAACGCACCGGGGTAATTGGCGTATTCATTCCCACCGCTTGCCGACGTCCCCCCGTTATGCGTCACGGCGGTTTCCGCGAGCCAAAATGGTTTCTTCAGCGGACGCATCCAGTCGGCCTCAAACGCATAGCGCAACAGATCGGTCGGCCCGGCATACAAGTCCATGCTCACGAGATCCAGATCCCGATACAAATCCACTAAATCAATCTGTTGAACCCCCGGATTGTGGGCGTTCGTGGTCACACTCTTTTTCGTGTGCCGCCACAACGCTTTGGCCTGGGCGTCACACAAAGCCACATAGCTGTCGCTCATGAAATGCCGGTAGGCGGCAATGAGGGAAGGATGGTGACTGGCGCGTTGCGGATTGGGCAGCGGCACCTGATCGAATGACTGGTATTCCTGGCTCCAAACCACGGTGAGCCAGGTGGCGTTCAAATTTTCAATCGTGCCAAAATGATTCTTCAACCAGACGTGAAAAGCTTTTTCACAATTCGTGCAATAGCAATCGCCCCAGAATTCATTGTCAATCTGCCACGCGATAACTCCGGGTTCACCACCAAATTCTTCGCCCATTTTTTCCGCGATCCGCACCGCATAAGACTGATACGTGGGTGAATTGGGGCAATACTGGCGTCGTCCGCCGTGCTCCATGGTCTGGCCCGAAGCGTTCACGCGGAGAATGTCCGGATGCGCCGTGCTCAACCAAGCCGGCGGCGCGGCTGTGGGCGTGCACAACTCGATTGCAATTCCCGCGTCGGAAAATTGCTTAACCGCAGAATGAAGCCATGCAAAATTAAAATCACCGTCATTCGTCTCCAGGCGCGACCACGCAAACTCGCCAAAGCGCACGAGGTTCACCCCCACATCACGCATCATGACGATATCATTTGTGATCTGACCGGTCGCCACTTCGGGGTAATACGACACCCCCACATAAGGCGGTTTCGGTTGGGCATACGCGACGCGAACCATTATCGATGCGAGTAAAACAATGACTATAACTTTTGGCGGTCTCATAAAATTGATTTCAATAAATTCGCTTTGCTCACGCTGAGCAAAGCTGTCGAGTCAATGGATGCGAGTATCGCGTTTGGGCTCGAAAGATAATCTCACGGTCGCGAAAAAAAGATACCCATAATTGCGCCGTAAATTATAGAAATTGCGCCAGCGCTTCTTTTAATTCATGATTTCTGCCGACCCCAGTTGCTAAATGACAAAACCCAACCCTCACCGCCATTCATCTGTCGTCCCGCGCGTGGCAATTCTCGTGGACACCTCGACCACCTGGGGACGCAGCATCCTTGCCGGCGTCATCAGCTACACGCACACGCACGGCCGCTGGCAGATTTTTGTGGAGGCGCGCGGCATGGAGGAACATTTGAAGCTGCCGTCTGGTTGGAGCGGCGACGGCGTCATCGCCCGCGTGGCCAACAAACGAATGGTGAAGGAATTGCAAACTGAAAAAATCCCCATCGTCAATGTCTCGGGCATCGAATTGAGCAACGTAAATTTCCCGCGCGTCAGCACCAACCTCGTGGCCTCGGCGCAACTGGCGGTGGATCACTTTCTGGAACGCGGCTTCCGGCACTTCGCCTATTTCAGTCTCGAAGGGCTGGACTATATCGCGACGCATCAGGCGGCATTTGTGAGCGGCGTCCAAAAAGGCGGTGGTGAAATTTCCATGTTCACAGCCAAGCCGCAGTCGGGTGCAGAACCGGACTGGCGGCTGGATTTGAAAAAACTCGGCGAGTGGCTCAAAGGTTTGCCCAAGCCGGTAGCGGTGCTTTGCTGGAATGCCAGCGGCGCGCGGGAAATTATTTTTGCCAGCCAGCAGGCCGGCTTGCAAGTGCCAGAAGAAGTCGCCGTCTTGAGCCAGTCTTACGACGAAGTGTTGTGCGAGGCCACGCAGATTCCCATATCAGGTGTGCGGGCGGCGGCGGACACCATTGGCTATCAGGCCGCGAAACTGCTTGAAGGTTTGATGAAAGGAAAAAAACCTCCTAAACAACCACACTTCATCGCGCCGTTGAGCATCGTTTCACGGCAGTCCACCGACACCCTGGCCGTGCGCGATCCGGCGCTGGTGAAAGCCTTGAGTTATATCCGCCAACAAGCCACCTTGCCCGTGCGCGTGTCTGATGTCGCCAAACGCGCCGGCGTTTCCCGGCGCGGGCTGGAACGGAAGTTTTTAGAAATTTTACAACGCACACCGGCCGAGGAATTGCGGCGCTTCCAATTGGATCGCGCCCGTCATCTGATTGCGGAAACCAATCTGGCCATGCCGGAAATCGCGGAAAAATCCGGCTTCGGCTCGCAGGCGTATCTCGCAGCCATCTTCCGCAAACATTTTAACCAAACCCCACGGCAATTCAGGCGCGAAAGCCAGCTTCGCTAAGGATTATCATACTCAACTCGACTCCAATTCAGCCGCCGCCTAGCTGCTCCGGTAAAACGGAGGGAAGTAATTTGACCGCTTGAATGCGCGTGCCGCTTGCTGCATCATAATTTTGGCTCCTCCAATTGGTGCAACTTTGTTTCAAGTTGACCCACGGTCCGGTTGGCCGAGAGTAGCTGATTAAAAAAGCCCATGCGTTCTCCTTTCAATTGGTCAATCAAGTAATCTTTTCCTCGGTTGGCGATCTTCAAATCCATGATCTCCCGTTCCATTTCTTGAACCTTCCGCTCATCAGCAGCTTTTTGCATAGCGGGTGTCAGCAAATGTTTCACGTGTGCCACAGAGCTTCCGAAAGGTTCCGAATCCGGAACTTGTGTTTTTTTTCGTCCGTTGAATTTCCTCTTGAATCACCGCTTCGATACTCTGCGGCGTGATGTAATATTTTCTTTCGTTCGGATCGTAATAGTTGTCCAGCCGCGTAATTCCCTGACGATTTGGCTGACCATGTTTAATTCATCAAATCGATCCGGCTGCCAAGGCTGTGAGCCTTACGGCTTCAATGGCGCAACTTATTTACGGTGACATAAAAGCCATTAATTTATGGCAAAACTTCTTTAGAGTATTTGTGCTATTTATTTCTTGTCGGTGAGAATCATATTACTGGCTTAAGTATTTGGAATGTAAAATTATCCTCCCCGCTTTGGGGGTATTGCACCTCGATGAACCAACTGTGACAATGACCTCATCGCTATCAAAGTTAGAAAAAAAATTATCGATGGACTCGTGCGAATAATAATTTGCGGAACAATGTTTATGAAGATAACTAAACCGTTGTTGAACGTTGGCGTGTTTTGGCCCAGGTCGGTAAATGTTGAGGGTCAACGGCGAGGTAATCTGCGACAGCGATTCAATTCCTTCAATCTGCTATGAGAGTAATGTCTGTTTTCTTCATCAGTCTGCTCGCGGTGCTTACCGAGTTGCGTGGAGCTGATGCCGCGTGGCCACCTAAGCTCAACGTCCTGCTTATCATTGCCGACGACTTGCGTGACTACGGCGGCGCATTCACGCGGGACGTCGTGAAGACGCCGAATCTGGATCGTCTGCGGGCGCATGGTGTCAATTTCGAGAGTGCCTATGTGCAATATCCGGTCTGCAATCCCAGCCGCTGTTCTATGCTGACCGGCTTACGAGCCGAGCAAACAGGCATCGCCAACAACACCACCCGCCTGCGCCAAATGATGCCCGACGTTGTCACCTTGCCACAGCTCTGCAAGGACGCCGGTTGGCAGTCCCATGCGTTTGGCAAACTCTATCACTTGGGCGGCGGCAAAGATGTGGTGCAAAAGGCGCTGTGGGCGGACACGGGTCACTCGTGGCACACCGCGCAGGACTTTGATGCGACCCAAGTCGGTCGCCGAATGATTGAGGGCCGCAACGTCACGGATGGAGCACTTAATTGGTGCGCTTGGGGCGCGGCGGATGGCAATGACGATGACCAACCTGACGGGCAAATTGCTGTTGCAACCGTTTCCATGATTGAGCAGCTAGGCGAAAAGCCTTGGTTCATCGGTTGTGGATTCATGAAACCCCACGATCCGTTCGTCGCGCCGAAAAAATATTTCGATATGTATCCAACGGAGTCGCTGAAACGTTGGCGCGATCCGCTGGACATTTCGCCGGTGCCAGCGCAAGCCGTTGGATTTGGTTCGTATGGCGTGGCTTTTGGTAAATTTACCGACCGGGAATGGCTGGAGTTGCTGCGCGCCTACTGCGCCGCCACCAGCTTCATGGATGCACAGCTCGGCCGTGTGCTCGATGAGCTCGACAAAAATAAACTCTGGGACAAGACGATTGTGATTTTCGTCGGTGACAATGGCTACCACACTGGCGAGCGGAACTGGTGGAACAAGGATACTCTTTTCGAGCGCTCCTGCCGTGTGCCACTGGTCATTGCCGCGCCTGGAATAAAGAGCGGACAAACGACTCGCTCGCTGGTCGAGTTTGTGGATCTTTATCCCACAGTCGCCGATTTTTGTGGCTTGAAGATGCCTCATGCAGCTGATGGAACGAGCTTGAAACCGGTTTTGGCTAACCCTGCGGTCAGCATCAAAGACGCGGCTTTCACCCTGGTGACTCGTGGATCCAAACTCTACGGCCAAAGCGTCCGCACGACCCGCTGGCGTTTTACACGTTGGAGCGATGGTCAAAATGAACTATACGATCACGACACTGACCCGGAGGAAAACCACAGTGTCGCCCAAGCGAATCCCGTCGTCGTCGCGCAGCTTGCGGCTCGTCTGAATGCTCTGCCGCCTTACAAACCTGCCCATGAATAACAATCCCGAGATTTTCTCGCGGCTGAAGGTCGAAATGCAGCGTAACGTGAACGCCGAAACTAATCAAAAATAATGAAGCTATTTTCTCTAACCCGTTTGCAGACATTCTCTCGGTCGGTAATTCTTATTCGTTTCTCCGCTGTTTATGTTGTCCTTTCCGTCATGCAATACGCATATGCCGCCGAAGCGCCGCTCCGTCCACCTTCCGTGCCGCTGATTGCGTGTGATCCGTATTTCAGTATCTGGTCGCCGTCAGACAAACTGACGGATGCAGACACGGTTCATTGGACGGGCAAACCGAATCGGCTGACGAGCCAGGTTCAAATTGACAGCAAAACTTTCCGCGTCATGGGCACGAGCTCGGTTGGGACGCCCACGTTGCCACAGACTGGTCTGGAAGTCACGCCCACACGGACGATTTATACGTTCACGGGCGAAGGCGTCCGGCTCACGCTCACGTTTATGACGCCCGCATTGCCCGATGATTTGATGATTTATTCGCGGCCGGTCACTTATCTCAGTTATGAATTTGTCAGCACGGACAAGTCAGAGCATCAAGTGTCATTTCAATTCACCGCCAACGGAGAAATAAGTCGGAACACTTCGACGCAGGAACTTGCTCCTTCGATGACTGGCGGTGACGGTTCTGATTTTTGGTTTAGCGTCGTCCGCATTGGCACGGCGGCGCAACCGGTGCTCGGCAAGAAGGGGGACGACCTGCGGATTGATTGGGGCTATCTTTATCTCGCGGGTCGCGCAGACCAAGCCACCGCGAGCTATCCGCCTGAATTATCCGCTGATGGCAAGGTGTCGTCGTATGTGGCGAAACTCGATTATGCTTCCTTCAAAGTTTCCGCCAAACCGGTCTCGCGGATGTTGATGCTCGCTTACGACGACGAATATTCGATTCAGTATTTCAAAAAAAATCTCCGGCCATACTGGCGGCGCAATGGTGATGATGCCGCCGCGCTTCTGAAAAAATCCGCTGCCGAATACGAGTCGCTCGTGAAGCGCTGCAAAAAGTTTGATGCTGATTTGATGGCGGACCTCCGAAAGGCAGGCGGTGAAAAATATGCTCGGCTCGGCGCGCTGGCATATCGGCAGGCGGTGGCTGGCAACAAACTCGTCACGGACGAAAACGGCCAGCCACTTTTATTTCCCAAGGAAAATACCAGCAATGGTTGTATCGGGACGGTGGACGTCATTTATCCTTTCGGACCGTTTTGTCTGCTCTTCAGTCCGTCGCTGACCAAGGCGATGTTGGTGCCGCCGCTGGACTACGCGAGTTCACCGCGCTGGAAATTTTCATTCGCACCGCACGATCTTGGCACTTACCCGCTCGCCAACGGTCAGGTCTATGGCGGCGGCGAACGCACCGCAGACAATCAGATGCCGGTCGAAGAGAGTGCGAACTTGATTATTCTCACCACCGCTCTGGCCGAAGTAGAAGGCAATGCCGATTTCGCCGCAAAATACTGGCCGGTGCTGGAAAAATGGGCGGACTATCTCAAGTCCAAAGGTTTCGACCCGGAGCGGCAGCTATGCACGGACGATTTTGCCGGACACTTGGCGCACAATGTTAATCTATCAGCAAAGGCAATTGTCGCGCTCGGCGCCTACAGTCATCTGTGCGACCTGCGCGGCCAAAAAGCCGCCGCAAAAGAATATGGCGACTTGGCGAAACAATACGCCGCGCGCTGGGTGAAGGAAGCTGATGACGGCGATCATTTCCGACTGGCGTTCGATCAACCCAGCACTTGGAGCCAGAAGTATAATTTGATTTGGGATCGCGTGCTGGGCTTGAATCTTTTTTCGGCGGATGTGCTGCGTAAAGATATGAATTACTATTTCAAGGTTGTGGACAAATTTGGTTTGGCGCTGGATAACCGCAAGCCTTACGCGGAATTGCCGTGGTCGTTCTGGACGGCTTCGCTCACAGGCAACCGTGCTGACTTCGATAAATTGCTCGACCCAATTTACAATTACGCAAACCAAACGCCGAGCCGCCGGCCATTCCCTGATTTTTATTGGACGCGCGAAGCGAAGGAAGTCGCCTTCCATGCGCGACCGGTCATCGGCGGTATTTTTATTTGCCCGCTGCTGAATCGGACGATGTGGGAAAAATGGGCAAGCCGTGACGTGACCAAGGCTGACGGTTGGGCGCCTTTACCACAGCCGCCGGAAATCACCACGGTCGTGCCAGCGGCAGACACTGCCCCAGCAATCGGAAGCAGCAAATGAATTTAGCCATTCATAAATCATCATGAACCGACGGCAATTTCTTCGAAGCGCTGTGTTCGCGTCGGCTTCAGCGGCGCTGCTGCCCCGGCTTTCTTTCGGCGAAAGTCTCGGCATTAACTCGCCCTATCAGCGGCTGGAGAGCCTTTACTTGTCTGACTTCGATGCGGAGCAGGATGAAGCGCCGATTTTGTTTGGCAATGGTCGGCAGACTTGGTTGACCACTTTGCGTCGAAAAGATTTTCCGGACTGTCAGGAAATTATTTCAGGCTTCTCGCTCAATGGTGAAACTTGGAAAGAAACGGAACCTGTGACTCCTGCTGGCGAATACGAAGCGGTTGTTGCGGTATGTGCCGACGGAGGCGAACCTATTGTCGTCTGGACGGCCATCGAGAAAAATCGCTGGCTTATCAAAGTCGCCATCGCCAAGGACAAAAAATTTCAGCCGCCCGTCGCCATTAGTGATCCGGCGCAACGCAGCATCAACCCGGTCGTCAAAGCGATTGGCCCGCGCAGCTATCTGGTGGCTTGGGAAGTTTTTGCCAAAGGCCAGTTCAGCATTTATCTCTCGCGTTTCGATGGCGTTCGTTGGAGCAAACCTATGCGGGTTGCCGACGAAACAACGAACTGTTTTGAGCCAGCCATAGAAGTTGCTTCATCGGGCGAAATCTATTTGGCTTATAGCTGCACCGACGGCGTGCATCGGAATGTCCAACTTGCAATCCTCGATCCGCACACTTTGCAAACGATCAAGACCGTGCCAGTCGCCGTGGGCGGCGGGCTCAAGGATCGAGTGAATATTAATGCCCGACCCGCTCTGGCTTTTGACCGGGAGCAGCGCTTATGGATTAGTTGGGAGAACAACCGATTCACCAGTCGTCTGGAAGATAGCGATAATTACACCGGTGACCGTTGTTGTGCGATGGTTTGTTATTTCAACGGCCAGCTTTACGAGCAGAAGGAAATCGGGCGTTGGTTGTTTCAAGGCAAGAACGACCACTCGCCGACATTCTTCAAAGATCCCGCCGGAAATCTTTTTGTGATGACTCAATGCGGCGGCGGCGATAAGACCACGCCGTTTTGGTCATTTCGCATTTCACATCTCGATCCCGCAACCGGCTGGGCCTCGCCGACCACGCTGGTTCAAACCAAACAAAAGGGCGAATTACAGCGTCCCTCGATTGCTTTTGCTGCTGACGCAAAATCGTTTTGGATGATCTGGAAAAGCGACCTGACGAAAAACGTTTGCACTTGTTGTCCTAGTCCAGACGGTGCGGCTACCGTGACGGACACGATTCATTCCCGCCGTGGCCGACTCGAACTGGAACGCTTCGCCGCACCGAATCTGACCGCCGCATCGCAGCCGCTAAACTTGGTAGAGACGCTTGTCGCCGAGTATCACCCGGTGGAAAATTTTCGCCCGGCAATCAGTGGTCGGCAGCGACAATCTCGCCCGACCGTGAACTATCGCGGGGAAACCTACACCCTGTTGCGCGGCAATTTGCATGAGCACACGGAGAACTCCAACTGCTGGCCGGCGGGCACGGACGGCACGTTGCACGACGATTTCCGCTATGGTCTTTACTCCGAAGGCTACGACTTCGCTGGAATTACCGACCACAGCTATTCACTGACGGAAATTTACTTTCGGAAATCTCTGCGGTTGGCTGAATTCTATAACGACCCTGAACATTTTGTGGCGTTGCCTTCCATCGAATGGACGCTCTCGAATAACGGTAAGCCGGAGATCGGTCGCGGCGTTGGCCACCGCAATATTTTCTTTGCCAACGTCAATGAAGCTCGAAAATTTGTGCGCAACAAGGATGAGGTTTTTTCCGAAACAAACCCCGAAGCGCAGGATGCGAAAAAACTCTGGGCGCTCATCCGCAAAAACAAAATTGACTGTGTTTCCATCCCGCACCATCCGGCGGACGAGACCCATCCGTGTGATTGGGAAACGCGGGATGAAGTCATTGAACCTGTGGTGGAAATTTTCCAATGCCGTGGCAATGCCGAGTATCGTGGAGCACCGCGCATGATCAATGTTTCCCGCCACAAGCCACTGGCGACATCCGACAAGGGTTTTATTGACTACGCCTTGCGCGACAAAAAATATCGTCTCGGTTTCGTTGCCAGTGGCGATCACAACAGCATGGGCGTTGGCCTGACTTGTATCTGGGTAAAGGAAGTTAGCCGGCGCGGAATTCTGGAAGCGCTCCGCGCGCGCCGCTGCTTCGCCACGACCGGCGACCAGATTGTCGTGGATTTTCGAGTTAACGGTGCGTGGGGCGGTGAAAATGTGGCTGGCGAATCTGCCGTGAAGATGACATTCAACATTGGATCCATGGACGCAATCGCCCGAGTCGAAATTTTGCGCAACAGTCGCGTGGTTCATGTTTACGAACCCGACACAACGACCAATCAGACCAAAGGCGAATGGACGGACGCCACGCCAGTTCCCGAAGATGGCGTGCTGTATTACTATGCCCGAGTGACCCAGAAGAACAACCACCTCGCTTGGTCCAGTCCGGTCTGGGTTGAGGCTTGAATAATATTTCGATGCTGGCCGATTATCCCCGCTTTAGGGGGATGGTCATAAACCGGCATTTGCCCGACAATAGCAACTGAACAATAATGAGAGCCGCCAGCATAAATTTATTTGTCACCACGCTCTGTTGGCTTGTTGGATTTCAATTGTTGGGTTCAACAGTAGAATCTGACATTTGCATCTATGGTGGAACTTCTGCCGGAGTAATCGCCGCCGTGCAAGGAGCCAAAATGGATGAACGGGTCGTGGTCATCGAGCCGGGAAAGCATCTGGGTGGAATGACCGCCAGCGGTTTGGGCTGGACGGACATCGGTAACAAAGATGCCATCGGGGGATTGTCTCGCGAATTCTATCGCCAGTTAGGCAAGCACTACGGAAAATTTGAGGCGTGGACATTTGAGCCGCACGTGGCGGAACAGGAATTTGTGGCCATGCTCGCTGAATCAAAGACGCCGGTTTATTTTCAGCAAAAATTGGACGCAGTAAAAAAGGTCGGGGCCAGAATTTCGGAGATTATTACGGAAGATGGGTCGGTATTCCGGGCAAAGATGTTCATAGATGCAACCTACGAAGGCGATTTGATGGCGAAAGCCGGCGTATCTTATTTTGTCGGACGTGAAGCGAATTCCACCTACGGCGAAACTCTAAATGGGATTCGGCACGCAACTCCCAAGAATCAACTACTAGTTCCAGTGGATGCTTTCGTCATCGCAGGCGATACGAACAGCGGTTTGTTGCCTTTGGTTCAAGCCGGCGAACTAGGAATTTCCGGTGGTGGTGACAAATGTGTTCAGGCTTATAACTACCGTCTTTGTCTCACAAAAAATCCGGCCAATCGTAAGCCGATTGAACCGCCGCCGAATTATGACCCGAAGCAATACGAATTGCTTGGCCGTTATTTTGATGCGCTGGCGGCGGCTGGCAAAACCGTCACCTTGAGAAATTTCATCAAGCTAGACATGGTCACGCGAGATAAGACAGACAGCAATAACAGCGGCGGATTTTCGACAGACTTCATCGGGATGAGCAATGATTATCCCGATGGCGACGAAGCCACCCGCAAGAAGTTTCAAGCCGATTGTTTGAATTACACCAAAGGCTTCCTCACCTATCTCGCCACCAGTCCGCGCGTGCCGCCGTCCATTCGGAAGGAAATGCAGGAGTGGGGACTTTGCCGCAATGAATTTCAAGACACTGACGGCTGGCCGAACCAGCTCTATGTGCGCGAAGCGCGGCGGATGATTTCCGACTATGTGATGACGGAAAAGAATTGTCGCCAAGACTTAGTTGCTGTTGATTCTATTGGCCTAGCAGCTTACAGCATGGATTCGCATAACTGCCGGCGAATTGCCCGCAATGGCAAAGTCGAGAATGAGGGCGACGTGCAAGCGCCGTCGACAAGTCCTTATCCGATCAGCTATCGCTCAATCGTGCCGCGCGCGGAGCAATGCGAAAATCTTCTCATTCCTGTCTGTCTCGCGGCTTCGCACATCGCCTATGGGTCTATCCGCATGGAACCGGTATTCATGACGATGGGTCAAGCCGCCGCCACGGCCGCTGCCTTGGCGATCGACGAAAAAGTTTCCGTCCAGAAAGTTGATTATCCAAAACTTCGCGACTGCTTGATTGCTGGGAAGCAGGTTTTGGAATGGAAGACCAATTCGCCGGCAAATATTTCAAAATAAAAACAACCGCATTTCCTAAAGATTATTAGCATGAAGTATCTTCATAACCCAAAGTTCGATGCGCGTCTCAAACTAATCGTGCTGGCAGCGATTTTTATTTGCCTTGCTGGCGGAAGACTCTTGGCTGCCAACAACCCGCTTAACACTATCTTGGCCGATAGTTTTGATGCTAAATCCGGAGCCATCAAAACCGAGGCCAGTAGTGAAGGCGGCACTAATTTATGCTCGATCCGCAATGGAGCTTACGTCGTCTATAAAAGTTATGACTTTGACAGCGGGGTGGCCGCATTCAAAGCGAGCGTGGCAACTATCCGACGTGGCTCGATGGAAATCCGCCTCGATAGCTTGACTGGGCCACTGCTGGGGAAATGTTCGTTTGACAATACCGGAGGCTGGCAGAATTGGCGCGAAGTCAATTGTCCGGTAGATAATTCACAGGCGGGAGTGCGGGACGTGTTTCTCGTTTTTCACGGCGATACCAGCAACGCTTTGTTGAATGTTAAATCATTTGTCTTTTTGAAATCCATTACTTCACCCGCAAAAATCCAAACTATTCCATTGGGGTTCGGAGATCGGGTAGATGCGATTAACGATGAGCCGCAGGCAACCAATGCCTGGGGTATGCCGGAAAATGGTTTCATCGATAATTTTGAGGCCGGAAATTTGAACAGCTGGAATGCCCGCGGATTCAACGTCTCTACCAATGGAGTGAGTCAGAAATATTCGGCCAAGAGTGTAGGAACTAACTTGAATTTAGCATTCACCCCGGACGTTTACATCAATAAGACCGACACGGGCGGTGAGTGGCGAACCTTGGCCGAAGCTGCACTGTCTGCGGATATCATTATTGACTCGCCGAACGCACGACCTGGCATTGGGTTTTGCTCCAAGGATGCCAAGGCTTTGATTTGCGTGACGCTGAACGCGGCCAAGAATTCTATCGAAACGTGGCAGAAGCTTCCCGATGGCTCGCTGACGAAACTCAAAGAGTTTAGTGGCACGACCAACAATGGCGCAGGGAAGTTGTCGCTTAAAACGGGTGTGAAATACCGGCTGCAACTGGACTGGTCGCCGTATTCAGATGGGTTGATTGTTTTCTTTAAGAACGATCACGGCGATACCATTGATAGCTTCCGAACGGTCATTGACCTACCGCTGGCGCGCAGACCGCTAATGATTTGTTCCGGTGGGAATGCCCGCTTCGACGACATCAAGTTCGATCCAAGTTTAGATGGTTGGAACTTTATGTGGCAGTGGAAAAAGACGCCGATACTTGCCGCTGACGTTTGCAATCCCGCCATGTGGAAAGCGAAAGATGGAAAATATTACATGATGTGGCGAAAGTTTGGCGCAGACAATTATCACGGCATCATTTCCTCCGACGACGGTGTGGCATGGACGCGGGTTAAAGACGACGTATTGAAATGCACTGGAGATATGAATGTCGTTGTGGATCCCTTTGGAGATGGATTGGTTTATGTGACACCCGGTGGCGGCGGCATGCCTTGGTGGACAAGCGACGGTTCGCATGATTTTACCGTTTGGAAAGATTCCGGACTCAAGCTAGGTAGTATCTTTGGCAATAGCCGGATTCAGGAAATCATCGACACCCAGAAATATTCCCAACTCAAGCCGGTGTCGTATGCGGGAGCAGATTATCGCTTCATCGCGTTTACCGAAAATTGGATTCAATCCCCCAAACCCCACACGGTAATCTTACTGTCGAATACCTTGACCAATTGGGTTCTGGCAAATCCAGAGCCAGTCATTCCGCCGGGAACAAATTTCTGGGGCGAAAAGGGAAGCGCCATTGGATCCGCCGTGGTTTTGCCGGATGGGAATATTCTTGTAGCGGTCTGTGCCTGCACCCATGCCGGCTACACGGGAGCACCTGAACCAAGTAACGTCTCGGCCATCGTGGATGGTAAAGAACCATGGAAGGTGTTGAAGTTAGGGATACTGCCGGACGCGCCAGTTTCCCGTGAACACGTCTGGTATGAAGGACCTAATTTCGGGACGGCTCTATTTTACGAGCCAAAAAACGACACCCTGTTTTTTTACGGCGGATTTCACGACTACTATATCGGCATGATGCGAGTTGAGCACTTCATGCAATCAAAATTGTTCCGCCATTAAAGAATTAAACACGAAACCATGCAAATATCGTATTGTTCAAAACAGAAATTAGCGTTGGTTTTCGTTGTCTGGTTTTGTTGCGTGGCATTGGCCTAGCTGGCGCCAGCGGTAAAGTTTTTTCAAAATCTCAACGCCGGGAAAAAACAGACGGTGGTAATCTATGGCACCAGTCTTTCAGCCGGAGGCGCGTGGGCTGGTGCGGTCAAGGGCTGGTTCGATACCAATTGGCGCGCGACCGGCGATTGGAACAATGGGCGGGCGATTGACGTAGATGTGGGCGAGTGGGGCAACGGGGTGCCCGGCACATGGAACTCATCCGAGTCAGGTCATCCTGACATTTTTGTGGACGACGACGGCCAAACTACCTGTTCTATAAAGGTGGCAATGGCCGTGGTCACACGTGGTTCCTGTCGTGGGTAAAGCTCGGTTGGAATGGTGAACGTCCGCGTATTATTCTGAATTAAAATGGTGGCATTGGCCAACCAGCCGACGCGTTTTTTAAGTTAACTTCTCACTGATTCTGACATTTTCTTTCAAGCCCGATAACTTTGCTTATCTGTTAGCTATCCCCGCTTTAGGGGAATGGCTTAAGGTTGATGAGATAGGCGATAATGCCATTTGCTCCAGATAGTAAATGGCGTTGCACAATAATTTTATGGCATCAATTTCATCGGCTTCGGCCAAAACATCTTCTGTAACCCTGGGAAACGGTCAGGCCTATCGCGGCTCGTTCGCGATTATGACCTCACTGTTTTTCCTGTGGGGTTTCATGACGGTGTTCAACGACATCCTCATCCCGCGATTTAAAGAGGCGTTCACGCTGACTTACTTTCAGGCGATGCTCGTGCAATTCGCTTTCTTCGGTGCTTACTTCGTCGGCTCGCTGATTTATTTCATCATCTCCATTACGACGGGCGATCCCATTGCCAAACTTGGCTATAAGAACGGCGTCGTCATCGGCTTGCTAATCTCGGCCACGGGCAGCGCGTTGTTCTGGCCGGCGGCGGTGGCGATGTCGTATCCGATGTTTCTCATGGCGCTCTTCCTCGTCGGCCTCGGTTTCGCCATGCTGCAAATTGCCGCCAATCCTTACGTCACCATTCTCGGCCCGGAAAAAACCGCATCCTCGCGGCTGAATCTTGCGCAAGGTTTCAATTCTATTGGCACGACCATCGGGCCGATCATTGGTGGTTTTCTCATTTATCAATACTTCGCGAAAACCGGCGCGCACGGAGCGGACTCGGTCAAGCTGCCCTACCTGATGTTCAGCATCGTGTTCGTGGTGCTGGCGGTGATTTTCTTTTTCATCCACCTGCCGCACATTGGCGAAGGTCAGATCGAACGCGGTGCCGGCGCATTGAAATATCCCCACGTCGTTCTCGGCGTCATCGCCATCTTCATGTATGTCGGTGGCGAAGTCTCCGTGGGCAGCGCCATCATCAATTTTCTTGGCCAGCCGACCGTGGCGGGACTGACCGCAGTCGAGGCGAGCAAATACGTTTCGCTCTACTGGGGTGGCTTAATGATCGGGCGCTTCATGGGGGCGGTGGAATTGAGCGAGATGCGCAAGGTGAACAAACAAATCATGCTTATCGTCATTCCACTGCTGGCTTATCTGCTGTTGTGGGCGGCGAAAAGTTGTCCGATGGACGCACTGCAAAACCATTCAGTTGGTGACATCTTCACGCAATGGGGCGAGTCATTTCGCGCGAACTGGGTGGTGTTCCAACTCTATCTCCCATTCATCGGCTTATGCTGGCTGTTGTTCCAGTTTGGCAAAGGCCTGGCTGGACGCACGCTCACCATTTTCTCGCTGACGGTCTGCGCATTGCTGATCACGGCAATTCTGGTGGGCGGCAAAATGGCGATGTGGTGCATCGTTGCCATCGGCTTGTTCACCTCAATTGGCTGGTCGAACACGTTTTCGCTGGCGCTGGAAGGGACGGGCGTTTTGAAAAGCCAGGTTTCGTCGCTACTGGTAATGGCGATTCTCGGCGGGGCAATCCTCCCGCCCGTGCAAGGCTTCATCGCGGATGCGACGAAGAATCTGCAACTCTCCTTTATTGTGCCGCTGATCGCCTATGCTTATGTCGCGTTTTACGGCGCGGTCGGTCATAAAATTGGCCGCCAAAAATACGATGCTTAAAATATTTACGTGAAAATCTATTCTGATCATCGCGTAGTTTTGACACTGGATGCTGGCGGAACCAACTTCAGGTTTTCGGCGATGCGTGGTGGTGTCGCGGTAACCGATACCATCGTTCTATCCTCCAACGGTAATGATTTAGAAGGATGTCTTAAAAATATCGTTCAAGGATTCAAACAGGTTAAATCCAAATGCCCGGCTCCACCGGTGGCCATCAGTTTTGCCTTCCCAGGACCGGCGGATTATCCGAATGGCATCATCGGCGACCTCGGTAACTTGCCAGCTTTTCGTGGCGGAATTGCGCTTGGCCCAATGTTGGCGGAGAAATTCGGCATCCCAGTTTTCATCAACAACGATGGAGATTTATTCACCTATGGCGAGGCGATTGCCGGGTTGTTGCCGCACATCAATGATTTGCTGGCGAAAACTGGCAGTCCCAAGCAATTCAAAAATCTGATTGGCATGACGCTCGGCACCGGCTTGGGCGGCGGTATCGTGCGTGCCGGAGAATTATTTATCGGCGACAACTCAATGGCCGGCGAAGTTTGGTTGCTACGAAACAAATTCGACACAAAAATGAACGCCGAGGAGGGCGCCTGTATTCGGGCGGTGCGTCGCGTTTATGCCCAGCAGGCGGGTATCCCCATCCAAAACGCGCCAGACCCAAAGATGATCGCGCAAATTGCGCGAGACGAAAAATCTCCGAATCAAGATGCAGCTATCGAAGCATATCGGCGCTTGGGCGAAGTCGTTGGCGACGCGCTGGGACAGGTGCTTACGATGGTTGATGGACTCGCTGTGATCGGCGGCGGCATTTCTGGCGCCCACCAATTATTTTTGCCAGCACTTGTGGCCGAGTTGAACGGTTATTACCAACAGCCCGATGGCAAAAAACTCCGGCGGTTGGCATCCACGGTTTTCAATTTGGAAGATGCGGCGCAGTTGGAAAAATTTCTGAAAGGCGAAGCGCGGGAGATTTTTATTCCGGGTAGCGCGCGCAAAGTTAGCTACGATTCGCTTCCACGCCTCGCCGTGGGCATCTCGCGCCTTGGCACCAGCGAAGCCGTGGCTATTGGTGCTTATGCTTTCGCGTTACGCAAGCTGGATTCTGAAATTGTGGAAGCACCCAATTTTCCCACGGGTGGAGTTGGAATTCAACTTCAGCCATTACATGACTTGTCGCACAAGCGCGACGAGTCTATATCCGAAATGCAATCATGAGAACAATATTCAATTTCATTTTGCTCTCATTTGCAGTGCTGGCTTCGGTATCTGCTTCCGCCGGGACGAAACATTCGCCGGCCTCGCGCTTTCCGACCTATGACGGCCGCATCATGTGCGGTTATCAGGCCTGGTTTCGCGCCGAGGGGGATGGTTCAGGTGAAGGCTGGGGGCATTACTCCGTAAGTAGAAAATTGGACGTGGAACACCTCAAGGTGGATCTCTGGCCGGATGTTTCCGAATACGCGAAAACGTATCCCACGCCCTTCACTTTCGAGGATGGCACGCCGGCCCGGCTGTTCAGCCCCTGGGATCAAAGCACGGTAGATCTGCATTTCCACTGGATGCAGGAATACGGCATTGACGGCGTCTTCATGCAGCGATTTTACAATGTCACCCGCACGCCTGAAAGCCGCACGGAGGGTCGCGTGGTTCTGGGTCATGCTTTTAAGGCTTCCCAGCAATACGGCCGCGCTATTGCGGTGATGTATGATCTCTCGGGTTTGAGGCCCGGCCAAAATTGCGATTCAATCATTCAAGATTGGAAGGAACTGGTGGATCAACTCCATATCACGTCGCAAGGCACCAACCAGACGTATTTGTATCATCGCGGCAAACCGCTCGTTGCCATCTGGGGGTTGGGCTTTCCCGACCGCGTTTACAACATCCGCGACATCGGTCTCATGAAGCTGATTGGTTTTCTGAAAAACGATCCGCAATACGGCGGGTGCAGCATCCTGCTCGGCGTGCCAACCTACTTTCGGGATTTGGACAAGGATTGCTTGCCCGATCCGTATTTGCATCAGGTGATGGCCTCGGCAGACATCATCATGCCGTGGATGGTTGGGCGGTTTAATTCGCGAATTGAAGGCGACACCGCGCGTTACGCCGCCGAGGTGAATGCGGATCTCGCTTGGTGCTCGGCGCGGAACCTAGATTATGCGCCCTGCGTCTTTCCGGGTTTCAGCAATTATAACTTGAGCCGGCACGAAGCCGACCGGCCTGAAATATTGGACCATTGCCCCCGTCAAGGCGGCGAGTTTTACTGGACTCTGATGAACGCCGCCATTGGCTCCGGTTCAAAAATGATTTACGTGGCCATGTTCGATGAGATTGACGAAGGCACGGCCATCTTTAAATGCGCAGACAAACCCCCACTAGTGGCTCCGCCCGGTAAACTCCTCGGCTACGGAGACGTGCCTGCGGATCATTATCTCTGGCTCACCGGCCAGGCGGGTCAAATCTTGCGCGGCGAGAAGGCTCCCGATAAAGACCTTTACCAAAAAAGCAAACACGAGCTTACTAAAACTGCAAAACGATGAAACAAATTTTCCCACCTTTGGTTGCGCTGCTGCTCTCTGCTGCGGTTTCACCAAGTCGCGCCCAAGTGGAATACGTTGATCCCGCGATGGGTGGTCAGGGATTTTTGCTCGAACCGACTCGCCCCACAGTCTCTCTGCCGAACAGCATGATCCGCGTCTATCCCGTGCGCAAAGATCAATTGGATGACCAGATACATTCGTTCCCGCTGACCATCGTCTCGCACCGGCTCGGCGAATTGTTCTGGCTGATGCCCGCCAACGGCACTCCCGAAGCTGCCGCGTGGGATTGTCCAGCTGCCTACGATCAGGAAGTGGAAACGCCATATTATTACTCGGTGCGATTTGATGATTCGCTCATCCGAACTGAATTCACTCCGACGGAACATTGCGGTTATTTCCGGTTCAGCTTTCCTTCGGGCAAGCCGACGGTGCTGCTGGCCAATCGCCGGGGCGGCGATTTTTCCGGCGCGAGTGACGGCAGTGTTTCGGGAATGGAGCGAATCGTTGGCGAAGGCGACATGTCTCCTGGCGTCATGGAGGCTTATGTTTACGGGGAATTCAGCGCGCCGGTCACCATTCAAGCCAGCGGCGGCGGTGATAAAAAACGCCTGACAGTAGCGGCAACGGACGGACAAAAAGTTCTGGAGTTTCGCTACGGCATTTCTTTCATCAGCCTAGAGCAGGCGAAAAAGAATTTGCAGAAAGAAATTCCGGCATGGAATTTCGACAAAATCAAAGAAGCTGCCCGCGACCGTTGGAACACCGCGCTTGGGCAGATTCAAGTCGAAGGTGGCACGCCGGAACAGAAGCGGGTGTTCTACACCTCGTTGTATCGTTGCTACGAACGCATGGTCAACATTTCCGAAGACGGAAAATATTATAGTGGCTTCGATCACCAAGTGCATCAAGATGCGCGTCCGTTTTATGTGGATAACTGGCTCTGGGATACTTACCGCGCTTTAGAGCCGTTGCAGACTTTGCTGAATCCAGAAATGGAGGCGGACAAGCTTCAGTCGTTTGTCCGCATGTATGAACAATCGGGATGGATGCCCACCTTCGCCGTTCTCTGGGGCAATCACGAGTGCATGACCGGCAATCCGATTGCGCCTTGGGTCGCTGACGCGTGGTCCAAGGGAGTGACCAACTTCGATCTGGTAACTGCTTACGCTGGCATCCGAAAAAATTCGCTCGAAGGAACTTGGTTGCCGTGGCGTCGCGGAGCAAAAAGTTCTCTGGATGATTTTCTCAACGAGCATGGTTATATGCCGGCACTTCACCCCGATGAAACGGAGTCCGTTGCCCGTGTGCATCCGCGCGAACGCCGGCAGGCGATCTCGGTGACTGAGGCGCAAAGTTACGACGACTGGTGCACGGCGCAAATCGCTCAAACCCTCGGCAACGCTGCCGACCAACAGCTTTTCTTAAAACGCGCCGCGAACTACAAAAATGTTTTTCGCCAGGATCAAGGCCATGCCTGGCCGAAAGCCGCCGACGGCAAGTGGATTGAACCGTTTGAACCCGGCTGGTCGGGCGGTCAGGGCGGACGCGACTACACCACGGAAAACAATGGCTACACCTACGATTGGGATGTTCAGCATGACCTGCAAGGTTTGTTTGAATTGATGGGCGGCCGCGCGCAGGCCGAGGCAAAGTTGGATCAGCTTTTCCGCGAAGGTTTGGGTCGAAGCAAATACGATTTCTGGTTCAAATTCCCCGATGCCAGCGGACTGGTCGGACAATTCTCCATGGGCAATGAACCCAGCCTGCACATTCCCTACGTTTACAATTATCTCGGCGCACCGTGGAAAACCCAGAAGCGCGTTCGGATGTTGCTCGACACTTGGTTCACTGATACGACGCTGGGAATACCCGGCGATGAGGACGGTGGCGGCATCAGTTCGTTCGTAGTTTTTTCCATGATGGGATTTTATCCCGTCACCCCCGGCGTCCCAATTTACAATCTAGCCAGCCCGGTTTTTGATCGCATCACCATTCAATTGCACAATGGCAAAACTCTGAAAGTGATTTGCCGGAATAATTCCAAGGACAACAAATACATTCAGAGCGTGAAACTCAACGGCAAGCCGCTCGATCAAATCTGGTTTCGCCACGCGGACATCGTCAACGGCGGCAGGCTCGAATTGGAAATGGGAAATACTCCGAATAAAATTTTGGGCTCACAGCCAGAGGGTTTTCCACCGTCGAGCATGAGCGTCAATCCGGCCATCTTTGAATAACGAAGACTCAAGCAGACTGAAAACACTGGCTTTTAACTAGTGATAGTTTGTAGTGAACACTTATATGAAATCAAAAAACATCCTGATATGCGCCGCCCTCGCGGTGGTTTTCCAATTCAATGCCTCAGCGCAAAATAGCACGCCAGTCGCTGCGCCGGAAGTTCACCGCAATGCTGCGATAATTCCCGTCTCGCGGACCGGCGCCATAACCAATCGTCAGACGCTTGTGTTGGAACGCGCCAAGGCCGCACCTGGAGACTATGATGTCGAGTTCATCGGCGACTCCATAACTCAAGGCTGGGAGGGCAAAGGAGCTAAAGTTTGGCAAGAACTGGCGACCAAATACAAAATGATCAACATGGGCGTGAGCGGTGACCGCACCGAACATGTCCTCTGGCGTTTTGAGAACGGACAACTCGATGGCATCAAAGCCAAGGTCGCCATCGTCATGATTGGCACGAATAATTCCAATAAAAATAAGGACGGCACCGACGCTTATACCGATGCCGAAATCCTTGCAGGCGTCACTGCTATCGTGGATCAGATCCACGCTCGCCAGCCGGAAACCAAGATATTGCTGCTCGGCATTTTCCCGCGCGGCCAAGCCTTCAACGCGCAGCGCGGCCGCCTGCTGGAGGTCAACCAAGTGCTCTCAAAACTTGACGACGGCCAACACATTTTCTTCCTAGACTTTGGCTCCCAATATGTCGGGAGGGACGGATCCATTTCCAAAGACATCATGCCCGATGCACTACACCCGAATGAAGCTGGCTACAAGATTTGGGCCAGCGCTATGCAGCCGAAATTAAATGAATTACTCGGTAGAAAAAAATAATTTGCGGCCAATTCAAAGTAATTTCATGACGCAAATCCATAATCAAATTTGCGAATTTCTTCTCGCCAGCCCAGCCGCAGGTGGAATGCGAACCGTTAGCTGAAGAAGGGCATCTGTCTTACTTGTTTTAATCCACCAAATAATTCTATAATGAAAGCTCGAATTTTTTTCTGGTCCATCACGTCGGCCCTCGCAGGATTTCTGTTCGGGTTCGACACGGTGGTCATCTCCGGCGCGGAACAGACTATCCAAAAACTGTGGGGCTTAAGCGCGGGCATGCACGGACTGGCGATGGGTTCGGCACTCTACGGCACGGTGCTCGGTTCGCTTTTCGGCGGCTGGCCAACCGATAAATTCGGTCGTAAGCCCACGCTGCTGTTCATCGGCCTGATGTATATTTTATCCGCTGTAGGTTGCGCTTTTGCCAACGACGTGGGCGTGTTCATCGCCGCCCGCGTCATCGGCGGTATCGGCATCGGAGTTTCGACGGTGGCCGCGCCGCTCTACATTTCCGAAATCGCACCGCCGGCGTATCGCGGACGGCTGGCGGGAATGTTTCAGTTCAATATTGTTTTCGGAATCATCATCGCGTTTGTTTCGAATGCCGTCATCGCTCACTTCGGCGGCGAGAATGCTTGGCGCTGGATGTTGGGCATCGCGGCGGTTCCCTCCATCATTTATGCAGTGATGTGTTTCGGTATTCCGGAAAGTCCGCGCTGGTTGCTCAGTCGCAAGGGTGATCGCGCGGCTGGTTTGAAGGTGTTGAAATTAATCGAACCCGATTCTTCTCAAGCCCAACTCGAAGCCCATGCCGATGAATTGATGGCCGCAGCCAAGTCCGAAAAAACTGTCGCCTCTGCTTTTTGGACGTGGCGTTTGCGCGTGCCCATTCTCCTCGCGTTTCTGGTTGCGTTCTTCAACCAGCTTTCCGGCATCAATGCCGTGTTGTATTTTGCACCGCGCATTTTCGAGATGACTGGTCTGGGCGAGAAGGCGGCACTGCTTCAATCCGTCGGCATCGGCATTACCAATTTGATTTTCACATTTGTGGGCCTGTGGCTGATTGACCGGTTGGGCCGGCGCACGCTTTTGTTCATCGGTTCGTTTGGTTACATCGCCTCACTCGGGCTGACGGCGTGGGCGTTTTTCACCCAGCATTACGCCATTGTGCCGGCTTGCATTTTTGCGTTCATCGCCTCGCACGCCGTGGGGCAGGGCGCGGTCATCTGGGTGCTGATTTCGGAAATCTTCCCAAACCGGCATCGTGCCGAAGGTCAGACATTGGGTTGCTTTACCCACTGGTTATTTGCGGCCTTGCTCACGACATTTTTCCCGACGATGGTTCAGGCATTTGCGCCGGGTTATGTGTTTCTATTTTTCTGCGGCATGATGGTGCTGCAACTCATCTGGGTGAAAACCATGGTGCCGGAAACGAAAGGCCGAAGCCTGGAAGAACTCCAGCGCGATCTTGGTATTTCATAAACTAACTTGTGACTAAGACTGGTAACAAGGCCAGCGTTACTCCTGATTCTTTTGAAAAATACTGTAAATATTATTACTGCACTTTTGTTGGCGGCCGCAACTGCCAAAGCCAGCAATTTATCGTTGCCTAATTCATTCGAAGGATCTTGGCGCACCTTTGGACGCGCGGAGATTACCACTTCGAATCAATCGGTGACGATTGCTAATGGGAGTTTGGCAAATCTTGCTTTGAGTGGCGATTGCACGATGAGTTTCCGCGCCCGCGCCGTGAAAGAAAACGAGCCGGTGCAAATATGGGGGGCGATTCGTGTGATGGATCGTGAGAACCGCTACGTCTTTGGCCTGCGCGGCGGGGTTGAACCGCAATTGAGTTTCGCCCGGTATGCGGCCGATGGAAAATCGCGCAACCTAAGTTTTGCTTCCTTGGACTTCAAGCCAAAGATCGGTGAGTGGTATCGCATTCGCGTTGCTACAGTCGGGCGGCATTTCCAAATTTATTTAAATGACGAATTGCTTCCGCGCATCAACATCACCGACGATCAATTCGGCTGGGACAATGGCGGCGTGGCTCTTGGCGGCGGATGGTTGCCAATTGAGTTTGCGGACATCAAGGTGAGTCCGCTGAGCGGCGAAGATATCGCTGCGTTTGAGGCTATCGGCACCAAGGTGCTTGAACCGCCGCAGGTTGATAAGGAAGCCCTTCGCTCGAAACAACGTGAAGCATGGCAACCTATCCGCATTGCCAGTCTGCCGGAGACTCGCGGAGAATTTTCATTGAATGGCAATTGGCTATTCATGCCGGACAGCCAGCTTGATTTCGCCACGGCATCTTTTATCGGCAATGACCAAAACTGGCACGTCATGCCCGTGCCGGCTTTTTGGACATTTTCATTTTGTTGGCTTTATGGCGAGGTCAGTTATCCCGAACTTGGCGGCGCGTCCGCTTACCGCTCACCTTCCGATGTGGCCACTCAGGAAGAATTGAATCGGCTGAATGCGCTGACGTTTGATTGGGAAAAAACAAAAAGCGCCTGGTATCGGCAAACGATTCAACTTCCCGCAAATCTTGAGGGCAAGCATTTCCATCTGGTCTTCGGCGGCGTGGCAAAAATCTCAGAGGTCTGGGTGAATGGAAAGAAAATCACCTCGAATACTGGAATGTTTCAGGAGATTGATTGCGACATCACGGAAGCCATCGTTCCCGGCAAGAATTTGATTGCCGTCCATGTGGTTGCGAATCTCGACCAGAAAATCACCGATGCGAACAAAACGGAAACAGAAGCGGTCACTGTGAAGGTGACAAAAGAGATGATGGAAGCCATGGCCCACGGCATGATGCAAAACAATGCGGCGGGTATCTGGCAACCGGTGAAGTTGGTGGTGACCGACCCGGCCCGCGTCGGCGAAGTTTTCGTGCAGACCACGACCAATCAAGCTACGGTCGCAATGGAGCTACTCAATGATTCATCGAAAGCTTTGACCGCCAGGTTTTCTTATGAGATTCGCGATGTTAAGGATGACTCGATGCTCTGCGCTGGTAAACCGGTCACGGTAAATCTTTCGGCGAATGGGAAGTTCTCGGCCAGCATCACCACGCCGGAAGTGGCGCCGAAACTTTGGACTCCGCAAACACCCAACCTTTACAAACTCGTTTTAAAACTCGCTGACGGCGGGCAGGTAATTGATACCAAGGAAATCAAAATCGGATTTCGCACCTTCACGGCGGACGGCAATCGCTTTCTCTTGAATGGCAAACCGTATTGGTTGCGGGGAGGTAACCACACTCCGGCGATATTGCGCCCGAACGATGGTGAGCTTGCCCGCAAATTTTTTGAAGCAGCGCATCAAGGCAACATCTGGCTCACGCGCTCGCATTGCCAGCCTTTCACCGAAGCCTGGCTCGATGCGGCTGACGAAGTCGGAATGGGCGTTTCGCTGGAGGGCACTTGGCCGTGGCTGATGATCAAGGGTGAACCGCCGCCGCCGGAGATGATCAAGTTATGGCAGGACGAATTTATCGGCCTGATGCGTCGGTATCGCAATCATCCGTCCTTGCTGTTGTGGACGGTCAACAATGAGATGAACTTTGCCCGATTTGACGAGAAAGACACGCCGCTGTTGAAACACAAATGGCAGATTCTCGACGGCGCGATTAAAGAAATGAGGCGCACCGACCCGACGCGTCCCATCTCGGCTTATTCCGGCTATGTGAGGGAAGAGGCAAAAAAAAGTTATCAGGATGTGGTGGCTCCAAACTCGTTTGATGACG
>Ga0214190_1000031_pt1 | contig 58218 bp, 61 predicted proteins | sample TroBogEpilimnion_41_FD_153028 | JGI IMG/M metagenome (GOLD analysis project Ga0214190, IMG submission 153028) | Freshwater microbial communities from Trout Bog Lake, WI - 15JUL2008 epilimnion | ecosystem: Environmental > Aquatic > Freshwater > Lake > Epilimnion/Euphotic zone | place: Trout Bog...
AGGCGGGCGGATGACACAATTCAAATCATATGGCAGAACATCGCGTCGCGCAGCTTCGGCTCGAACCACGTGCTCTTGGGCGGCATGATACCGCCCGCATCGGCAATTTGCATAAGGTCTTCGATGCTCGTCGGGAACATCGAAAACGCGCAAGCGTATTCGCCGCTGGTCACCAGCTTTTCAAGCTCCGCTGTGCCGCGAATGCCGCCGACGAAATTTATTTTTTTGCTCGTGCGCGGATCGTCGATTCCAAAAATCGGCGCAAGGACAAGCTGTTGCAGCAATGTTACATCAAGTCCATCAATCAGGTTTTTCCCCATGATGAACTCGCGTTTGAAGGTGAGGCGGTGCCATTTGCCTTCGATAAACAATCCGAGTTCGTGTTTGCCTTTCGGCGTCGCTTCACCGGCGCGGATGGTTTCAAAAACTTTTTCGAGCTTTGAAATCAATTCGCCGGGCGTGAGGCCGTTCAAATCTTTCAGCACGCGGTTATAGGGCAGAATCTGCATCTGGTTGTGCGGAAAAATCACGGCGAGAAATTGGCCGCTGTGTCCTGCACCGTTGCGTGATTTAAAAACGCGGCCCGCCGCCGCGCTGCGATGATGGCCGTCTGCGATGTAAAGCGCCGGAATCTGCGCGAACTGGTTTTCGACGAAGGAAATTTCTTCCGCGTTAGAAATCGTCCACGACGTGTGGCGCACGCCGTCTGCGCCGGTGAAATCCACGACGGACGTTTCGGAAATTTTCTTGGTGACGAACGCATCAAAATTTTCTGAGGCGCGATACGTCAGGAACACCGGGCCGGTTTGCGAGTTGAGCGCTTCAATGTGGCGCACGCGGTCGTCTTCCTTGTCCACGCGCGTCAGTTCGTGCTTCTTGATAATGTTCGCCAGATACTCTTCGCAACTCGCAGCGGCGACGAGGCCGACCTGCGCGTGTTTGCCCATGACTTGCCGATACAAATAAAAACTCGGTTTATCATCCTGTTTGAGCGCACCTTGCGAAATGAGTTTCTGGAAGTTTTCTGCTCCCTTCGCATAAACGGCGGGCGAATACAAATCGGTGCCGGCGGGCAAATCAATTTCCGGTTTGCTGACGTGCAGAAAGCTGAGCGGTTTGCCAGCAGCCATTTCACGCGCCTCGTCGGACGACATCACGTCGTAAGGCAGTTCGCAGATTTGGGCGGCGAGTTCGGGTTTCGGTCGCAGAGCGGCAAATGGTTTTAAGTTAGCCATAAAATTTGGCGGACAAATTATCAGGCGGCGGCGAAGGCGCACAGAAAATTAAATTTGCCGGAACAATTGATTGTTTTGTTGGTAGCAAAAAGCGAATCTTTTCGCGGATTCAAAAGTCTGATGCGGGATGAAATTAAAATTAATTTTTGCAACAGTTCTGTTGGCAGGATTACTGGCGCGCGCTAGCAATCAAATGACCAATGATCTGGCCGCTCGCGCGACATTTGCGCGGCAACATGTTTTCATGATTAACAGCGCGGGTGTTTGTCTCGACCCGGCGGTGGTATGGAGCTGGGCAAAAAAAATTCCCGGAACTGCGGTCAGCAATTCGCTGGAGCAAATCGGCGCCGGTTTGGCGGCATGGAAAACCAGTGCGGCAACAACGAATTCAATTTTGCCGCCGCGTGTGGTGGTGTTTGTCCACGGTGGCATGAATCCTTACGCGGCCAGCATGAAGCGGCTGCTGGACACAAACTTGATGGGCGCGCTGGCGGCGAGTAATTGTTATCCAATTTTTGTGGTGTGGAATTCCGGGCCGTTCAGCGCTTACGGCGAGCATTTACTTTACATCCGGCAGGGCGAAAAAAAGCCGCTTTACGTCGGTATTCCTACGTTGCCGCTTGTGTTCGCTTCTGATTTGGCGCGCGGAATTGCGCGGCTGCCGGTGACTTTGTTTGGACGTTTTTACAGCGACGCGTTTACGACGGAATTACGCAGTGATTCTGAATTGGCTAAAATCACCGGCGACTCGCGCACAGCGCGTTGGGAAAATTTTGAGAGCTTAATCCATGAGGAAATTCCCAATACGTATCATCCGCCGAAAAAAGAAGGTCATGCGCGCAGCGTGGTGAATCGCGGCATTCATCTCACGGAATATGTGGTGACGCTGCCGACCAAAATTGTCTCGTTGCCGCTGCTTGACGGCATGGGTTCGGAGGCGTGGAATATCATGTTGCGCCGCACACGCACGATGTTCGAGCCCACGGCGAGTTATGAAATCAGCCAGATGGTGAAAAATTTGGATCGGCCGGACATGGTTCGCTCGAATGAATTGAGCACCGTTCATCGCTGGCTGAATCCGGTGGCCGATGACGACGCGCTTTCCAAAACCAACGCGCAGGGCGGCGCGATGGATTTCTTCGGCGAAAAAGTCGCAAGCTGGTCCACGAACTACGCGTTTGAATTTTACGGTCACAGCATGGGCGCGATTGTGCTGAACCAGCTTTTCCGCAATCAGCCGGACATTCAGACCGAACGCATCGGTTATCTCGGCGCGGCGTGTTCCATTGAGGATTTCAAGACGGCCTTGTTCCCGTATTTGACCGTTCACACGAACGCACAATTTTACAGTCTTTCGTTGCATCGCGAACGCGAACGCGACGAGTATCCGCTGGCCGGTTTGCGCATCGTTTTTTTGCGCGACCTGATTTCGCGCGGTTCGCTGTTGAACTGGGTGGACGACATTCTCGCCAAGCCAAATACCATTTCCGACCGCACGCTGGGTTCGTGGGAAAACATCACCCGCGCGCTGCCGGACGTGCCGCCGGATTTGCGCGAACAGACACACTTCCGTGGTTGCAACATCGAAGCGAGTGCACCCGTGCGCGTGGATAACGCGTTGTCCAAACTTGCCGGACGCAAAGAGCCTCAAGTGCACGGCGATTTCACCAAAGCGATTTTTTGGAGCACGAATTTCCTCTGGCCAGCGGGCGTGAACCATTTGGAATTGCTCCCGCAATGAAGCTTTTTGCCGTAAAATAAAACTTGCTGTTTGGTGCGCGCCTGATACTTTCAGCGGCTCGAAACAAGAAATCTCGAAAGAAAATTTTATGGCACGCATTTGTGAATTGACCGGCAAACGCCCGATGAAGGGCAGCATCATCTGGCGCTCGGGTAAATCCAAGAAGTCCGGCGGTATCGGCACGCACATCACCGCGATCACCAAACGCAAATTCCATGTGAATTTGCAGCGCGTGAAGGCGCTTCTGCCCAGCGGCGAAGTCCGTTACATCCGCGTTTCCGCCGCCGCGCTCAAGCAAGGAATCGTCACCAAGGCGCCCAAGCGCACCTGGAAAAAGGGCGACGAAGCGAAGAAGAAGGCTTAATTTAAGCCAACCAATTGCGAAGCGAGGTCTAACGGCCTCGCTTTTTTATTTGGCCGGAGCAGCGGACGGATACTGTTGGATAGCCCATTTCATAGCTTCAACTTCACCGTAGATTTTCATCCGCTGCACATAGCTGGCCATTTCTGATTCATTCAACATCAACTGCATTTGAACGGGGGTAAAATCTGCAATCAACTTCCGCGTCTCGGCTTTTTGTTGTTTAAGCGCCTCGGCCACTTGTGCCGGTGTTTGCCCGTCCAGAAAATCGTAGCTGGTGGTTTGATCCAATTGAGACAACATCATTCTCTCGATAGCTGTGCCAACGAATTGATTAACGAGATATTTCCCGCTGTCTCCATTTTGAATTTGGTTTGCGAGCGTCATGCCCGCTTGTGTGAGATTAACGGCTGAATTGGCGTCGCCAGCGTTAGCATATTGTTTCTCTAAATTTCCAATACCCTGGGCGAGCCGTCTGTATGTTGCCAATTCTGGCAATACGTCTCCGGCCATGTCCGACATGCTATCCGTGGCAACATCTATTGGCGACTTGCCTGACGCCGAATACAACTCTTCAGCATCCAATTGGTTTTCCATCTCGAAATTGTTAAATTGAGATTTGCCCGAAGCCGCCAAAAGTTCCTGCACCGCTTCATCTGACTTCCCGTTTTTGAAATCGTCTTCGGCGGAAAAATAATTCGCCAGCGAATTGCTCGGTGAAGATTGCTTGAACAAATCCAGCCACTTCCGCCGGTCGGCGGGAAATTCATCACGCGACAAAACCGCAAGTTCAACGTGCGGGTCGTTTGGAAAATTCGTCGCTGCCTCGTTCAGATAATTCGTGTCGCCCAGCGCGCGAAATGCCGCGAGCAGACTCATCGCATTACGGTTATGTTTCGTCAGCCACGCTTCCGCCTGCTCACGGGAAATTTTCGGAGCCGGCGCGCTTTCAACTTCTTCGGAATTTGTCGGCACTGGATTTCTGCTGCCAGCGGACTTTGGCGGTGTGTAATGATAAACAAAATCCGGCTTGAAAGTTTTCGGTTGTGGACTTTCCTGCGGCTTCAATTCCAAATTGATGAATTGCAGCAGCAACGCCGCGCCCGTCGCCGCGAGCAAAATAATCAGGAGCAGTTTTTTGAACGGCGAATCTGGCATGGCGATGCCTGCGTTTTATCCCTTTCAACCGCCGCCGTCACGGAAAATTTATTTCCCCTTTGCCCACTTCATCGTCGCGCGTTTCATTTCGCGGTCATCATCGCGCTTCTTGATGTCGTCGCGTTTATCGAAGGACTGTTTGCCTTTGCCCACGCCGATGGCCACTTTCACTTTTCCATTCTTCCAATAAAACGACAGTGGAAAAAGCGCGTTACCTTTGACCGAAGCCAGTTCAAACAGTTTGCGGATCTCTGATTTGTGCAGCAGCAATTTGCGCGGTGCTTTCGTGGCGTGATTCTGAATGTTGCCGTGCGAATACTCGTCGATGTGCGCGTTGTAGAGCCAGACCTCATCTTTTTCCACCCGCGCGAAGGCGTCGGCGATCTGCCCTTTGCCCGCGCGCAACGACTTGACCTCCGTGCCATGCAGCACGATGCCCGCCTCGAAGGTATCGAGGATATGGTAATCGCGGCGGGCTTTATGGTTGGTCACGATGTCGGCCATGAATAAATCTTTTGCGCAGTTTACGCGGATTTTAGGAAATAAAAAAGCCGGAAGAAAAAATCCTCCGGCTTCGTAAAATGTTCGGCAATGCGCTTAGTGTTTCTTGCGCTTCTTGGCGACCGGGCGGACGGCGGCTTTTTCTTCGGGAACTTCCCAGCCCATCTTTTCCTCGATGATTTCCGTGAGGGCGATGTCGGCGAGGCCCATGCTGGCCGGCACGTCCACAAGCGGACGGCCAAGACCGCCGCCACCGGCGTTCAGTTGGCGCACGCGGCGCGACACGATGTTGATCAGCACGTTGGGGCTACCAACTTTTTCCAAGGCCTTTTTGCAAAGTTCAGCGTTCATTCGATAAAGAGCGGGTCAGAATACCAGCGAACTGCTTCAAAGCAATCTTAAAAATTCCCTTCTAACTTGCGCTCAAATCCGGCATTTTTGGGCAATAAATTTATGGCCGCATCAAAACCATTTGACCTGAACCACTTTCTCGCCACGCGCACCGAAACCGTCAATGCCGCGCTCGACAAATTTCTGCCGTCCGAAAAAACCAAGCCCGCCACAATCCACAAAGCCATGCGCTACTCGCTTTTCGCTGGCGGCAAGCGGATGCGCCCGGCCGTGCTGCTCGCAGCGGCCGAAGCGTGCGGTGGCAGCGATGCGGACGCCATGCCGCTCGCATGCGCCGTCGAGTGCATCCACACTTACTCGCTCATCCATGACGATTTGCCCGCGATGGACAATGACGATTATCGCCGTGGCAAATTGACGAACCACAAAGTTTTCGGCGAAGGCATCGCCGTCCTCGCGGGCGACGCGCTGTTGACGCAGGCATTTGAGATTGCCGCGCAATGCAAAAAATTCCCGCGCTATCCGCACGATAAAATCATTTTGGAAATCGCCAAAGCCTCCGGTTCATTGCAACTCGTCGGCGGACAGGTCGCGGATTTGGAAGGCGAGAACAAAAAGCTTTCCATCGCCGAATTGAAATTCATCCACGAGCGTAAGACCTCCGCGTTGCTGTGCTGTTCTGTGCGGCTCGGCGGCATGAGCGCCAATTGCACGCCCGCGCAACTCGCTGCGCTTACCGACTTCGGCTATCACGTCGGCCTCGCGTTTCAGGTGATTGACGACATTCTAGACGTGACGCAGACCAGCGAGCAACTCGGCAAAACGGCGGGCAAAGATGTGGCCGTGCAAAAAGCGACCTATCCGTCCATCGTCGGTTTGGAAAAATCCAAAAAGATTGCCGTGCAATTGACGGACAAAGCGTTTGGCGCGCTGAAAATTTTCAAAGGCAAAGCCGTCGCCCTCGAAGCACTGGCGGAATATCTTTTGAAGCGGGAGAAGTAATCAATTCAAATACCAGTATGAATCATTTCGCGGCATATTTTGACATACTCGGAACAAAAGATTTAGTGTCTCACGGTGAATTTAGCGACCTCCATGCTTTGGATTTTTCTGGAGCTGTTTTTGTAGCCGCTCACAACTTCCCAAACTCACGGTTTGCCGCATTTTCCGACTGCGTTATTCTCACAACACCTTCGAATGCGCCTGAAGAATTCTTGGATATTTTGAAATTGTTATGTGAAAACTGGTTGTCCGACGGAATCCTCGTGCGTGGTGGCATTGCGCTAGGTGATGTAAAATGGGTTGACGACGACCATGTTGATAAATTAATGAGCCAACACAATAACCTCCGTTGTGCTCGTGTTTACGGCACTGCACTTAATGAAGCGGTTGAGATTGAGCGATCCTCTGGGCCGGGAATACTTGCCTTTGCATCAGATGCAGCGGCTGAATGTATTCGTAAAATTGAGTCTGAATCTGTGCTGGCTTTGTCTTCCAATATCATTCGTCATTTCGAATGGCGAGGACTTGATACATGGATTGGGTATGTTGATAATTTTATTAAACATGAGAAAAAAGGTGAAAGGCTACGCCATCTTAATGCTACTAAGCGTGCATTGAATTTATTCAAGAAGAACAACCCAATCGAAGAATGAAAACTTAATGGAGTTCGTCGTCGCTTAATCCGCGTTAATTAATCACGCCACTCGCCGGTTTGCAGATACGACTTTAGTGGTTCACCTTCAAAGCCGCAGTTGAACTAGCCCCGCGCATCAGCTATGCTGTCTGCCTTATGACGTTGACGGAAAAAATTCTCGCGCGCGCCGCCGGCAAAACTTCGGTTCAGGCCGGCGACAACATCTGGGTGAATGCCGACGTGCTCATGACGCACGACGTTTGCGGGCCGGGCACCATCGGCGTGTTCAAACGCGAATTCGGTCAGGCTGCGAAAGTTTGGGACAAAAAGAAAATTGTCATCATCCCTGACCACTACATTTTCACCGCTGATTCCAAGTCCAACCGCAACGTGGACATTCTCCGTGATTTTTCGCGCGAGCAAGGCATCGAATATTTTTATGACGTGATTGATGACCAGAACGGTCATTGGGTTTTCGACGCGGTCAAGGGCAACATGAAGAAGCAATACGGCTCGCGTTACGCGGGCGTTTGCCACACGGCGTTGCCGCAGAAAGGCCACACGCGTCCCGGCGAAATTCTTTTCGGCACCGATTCGCACACCTGCATGGCGGGCGCGTTCAACCAGTTCGCCACCGGCATCGGCAATACCGACGCGGGTTTCGTCATGGGCACCGGCAAGTTGCTCATCAAAGTTCCCGAGACGATGCACTTTCGTCTCGAAGGAAAATTGCAGCCCGGCGTGATGGCGAAGGATATCATCCTCCATTGCATCGGCGAAATCGGTTTTGACGGTGCGACGTATCGCGCGATGCAATTCGACGGCGAAGGCGCGAGCAATCTTTCCATTGATGACCGCATGACGATCGCGAACATGGCGATCGAAGCTGGCGGCAAGAACGGTATTTTTGAATTCGATGCACGCACGGCGGAATATGTGGATGCTCGTGTGAAATTGAACGGCACCAAGTCCACTTACGAACCCGTGGCGCGCGACAAGAATGAAAAATTCGTTTACGAACTCGTCGTGGATTTGAGCAAGCTCGAACCCACCGTGGCGTGTCATCCTGATCCGGGCCAACGCAAGAAGGCGAAGGAAATGAATCAACCGCTGGATCGCGCGTATGTCGGTTCCTGCACCGGCGGCAAGACGAGCGACTTCGTGGAATTCGCTCGCGTGCTGCGCGGCAAGAAGGTCGTCATCGACACCTTTGGCGTGCCCGCAACGCCCGAGATCGTGCGCGATTTGCAATCCACTTACTGGGGCAACACCACGATCTGGGACGTGCTCGTGAACGCGGGTGTGCAGATGACGGAAAACGCCGGCTGCGCTGCGTGCCTCGGTGGCCCGGTTGATACTTTTGGCCGCATCAACAAGTCCGGCATCAACTGCATCAGTGCGACGAACCGCAATTTCCCCGGCCGCATGGGCGACAAGGAATCAAAGGTGTTTCTCGCCTCTCCCGCGACGGTGGCGGCGAGCGCCTTGACCGGCAAGGTCACGGATCCGCGCGAGTATTTAGGAAATTAATTTATCCGCAGAAACAAAAACACCGTTTGGGCGTCAGCTCAAACGGTGTTTTTTTAGTGGTGTGCAAACATTTCCAGTTCCTTGATGAAGGCGTCTGGACCGCCGGGGAGATAGCCGGCTTGTCGTCCCAGCTCATCGCCGTTGGCGTTCAGCAAAATGTAAGTCGGGAAGCCATCTACATGAAACGTTTGCTTCAGTGCAGCGTTATTGTGTTTCAAGATTTCGTCTTGTGCGGTCTTGCGTGGAAAATCCGCCTTCACCATCACCAGATTTTTAGCCGCGTAACTCGTAAAGCGATCCGTGACCAAAACTTCCTGATCGAACTTTATGCACCACTCGCACCAGTCCGAACCGGCAAAATTGAGTAGCACCAACTTTTTTTCCGCCTGTGCCCGTTGTAGTGCGGTGGGAAAGTCATTGCCCCAAAGTGGCGGCGTTTCCCCGGTGCGCGCAACCGAATCGCGCGACATGTCGGGCGGATGGGCGTCCGGCTGTTGCAGGAGTTGTGTGTGATATTTCGCTTTATTGGCGGCCTGTTTCAGTTCGATCGCCTGCGCCAGCTCGGGGTTGAAATTGAAATGTTCCTGTAATTCCGGCGACAGTTTTTTGATTTTTACATTCGCCATGCCGTCGGCGTAGGTGAAATAAATATCCGTCTTGCTGACGCTGGTGACGGTGACATTGCTGTAAGTTTCACTGCCAACTTGCAGCGTGGGAAAAATTTCGCCAGCGCGCGCGGCCAACGTCAACGCGGCAAAAATTATCAGCGGAATAATTTTTTTGGCGCGCATGACGTAGAAATTTATTTTGCGAGTTTCGCTCCCGGCAAATAAACCGTGAAGGTCGTCCCTTCGCCAGCGACAGTGTGAACGTGCAGTGCGCCATTGGCCGCTTTGACGAGCCGTTGAACGATGTTCAAGCCGAGGCCGGTTCCCTGACGTGGACCTTTGGTGGTGAAATACGGATCAAAAATTTTCGGCAGCACTTCCGTCGGGATGCCCGGACCGGTGTCGCGCACCCAGAGTTTCACGAGCGGCACCGTATTTTCCATGCCCTCGACGTTGAGCAGCCGGTCGTGCAGACCGTCCTTGAACTGCGTGAGGTCGAGCGGTGCGCCCAGCACTTCGCCGCCGATTTCCACGCGGTGCGGCGTCGGTGTGCATTGAAACGCGTTGACCGTAAGGTTGAGCAAAATTTGAATCAAATCCGTGCCGTTGACCTTGACGCTGACTTCGCCGGCGAGCGGCGTGAGGCGGAATTCATTTTCCTGCAAGCTCGGATGCACACGCACGAGTTGCTCGAGGTCGTGCAACAAATGATTTACGCCCACGGAGGACGAATCATTGTTTTGCCGCCGCAGAAAACCGAGATAACGGCGTTGAATCTCAATGCAATTACTCATCTGCCGCTCCACGGAACCCAGCCGCTCCTTGATGAATTCCAAATCTTCCAACTCTAGCTTCAGATTTTTGCTCAGCTTTTTATTGAGCAGTTGCACAAAGCCAAAACTGACTGAAAGCGGACCATTGATGTCGTGAATGATGCTGGCGTAAATATCGCCGCGCGTTTGCGCAATTTGTTCTTCGACTTTTTGATTTTGTAATTCTGAAAGTAGCTCGTGGACTTTTTCCGCGCTATTGTGAATTTCGCTTTCCAGCACACGCCGCTGCATCGCCTGACCAACCGCGTTGCGAATGGTCGCAAGATCGAATGGCTTGTTGATGTAGTCGCACGCGCGCAAACGCAACGCCTGCCGCATGGTGTCCGTCGTTTCAAACGCCGTGATCATGATGGCCTCGAGATTCGGACGCACGAACCGCAAGCGTTCCAAAACTTCAATACCCGACATGCCCGCCATGCGGATGTCAAGAATGGCGACATCAATGTCATTCGCCGCCGCGAGTTCGATTGCCTTCGTTCCGTCATCAGCCATCAGCAAATCGTAACTATCCTTGAAGATGAGTTTGAGCGACATGCGCGGCCCTTCCTCATCGTCCACAATCAAAAGCGTTCCGCGCCGTTTCGGCGGCGGCGGCGTTTCAATGGGTTCGGATGACTCGGACATAACTTTTGGAAACTACCGCAAAAAAATCGCGTCTCAAGCAGAAAGCGTCCGGCGCAGCCATTCCAAAGCCTGCGTCGTCGTGACCTGCTTGAACGTCGCGCGTTCCCACACATTCAAAAACTTTTTAACCTCCACGCCGTTGGCCGAAGCGAGCGCAATGAAAACTGTGCCCACCGGCTTTTCCGCCGTGCCGCCACTTGGCCCAGCGATGCCTGTGATAGCGATGGCAAAGTCTGAACTAAATTTTCCCCGCGCGCCCAAGGCCATTTCGCGGGCGACGGCTTCACTCACCGCGCCGTGTTTTTGCAGGGTTTCAGCGCGCACGCCGAGAAACTTCTCTTTCACCGAATTGGCGTAACCCACCACGCCGCCGAGAAAAAATTCTGAAGCGCCTGGCACGTCCGTAATGCGGTTCGCCAGCAAACCGCCTGTGCAAGATTCTGCCAGCGCCAGAGTTTTTTTCTTTTGCGCCAAAAGTTTTACGACCACGTTTTCGATTTCTTCGTCATCGCGGCCAAAAATACTTTCGCCCAGAATTTTTTGCACCACCGCTTCGGCTTCGGTCGTAAGTTTTTCAGCCGTTGCGCCGCTGGCAACCAACCGCACATCCACCGCGCCCGGCCGCGCACAATAACCAATCTCCAATCCGCGTTGGACGAACGGCTCCAAGTCGGCCTCGACAAATTCCTGCACGCGCGATTCGCCAATGCCTGTTGTCAAAAGCGTGCGGCAGATAAAAATTTCATCTGCAAATTCCCGCTTCAACAACGGCGTGACGGACGCATCAAACATCGGTCGCAACTCGCGCGGTGGGCCGGGCAACATCACAAGCCAAGATGGTTTTTTATCCGCGCGAAAATGATTTGGCTCAACCTTCATTGCCAATCCCGGCGCGGTGCCGGTGGCATTTAAAAAAACCTGCGCGCCTTCAGGCACAAATGTTTCCACGTCGGTTTTTTGCGGGCGCGGACGACCGCGCTTGGCGAAAAAGTTTTCGATGTGCGCCAGAACTTCCGCATTCGCGACCAGTTTTTTGCCGAGCAATTCGGCGATAAGTTCGCGCGTGATGTCGTCGGACGTCGGGCCGAGACCGCCGGTCGTGATGACGAGATCCGCGCGGCTCAACGCCTCGCGCACGGCGGTCTGAATTTCGCTGCCAGTATCCGCGATGACGACCTGCCGCGTCACAACGTGGCCGAGGTCGGCGAGCCGACGGCAAAGCCATTGCTGATGTGTGTTCAAAACCCGCCCGAGCATCAACTCACTGCCTGTATTGACGATTTCGACGTTCATGAAGGAATAAAAATTAGGAACAAGGGAAAAACTTTCAGCCAATTTTCCTGCTGTAAACTTGGTGGTCTTGACGACTTGGCGCGAAAACTATTTTTTCGGCGGCTTGGGTTTCGGCTTACGCGCGTCAGCGTTAAAAGTTCCCATCAGATAACTTTTTTCCGCGTCCGGTAGGCACAAATAAATTTTCCCGGGCAATCGGTTTTTTTCCAGCGCGCCGAATTCCAGCCGCAATGCGTAGCCGACATTGTAAATTTCCTTTTGCGTGCCGTTGGCGTCTTTCCACCGCAACGTCACCGGCGCGGCTTTGTCCGCGTTCGTGCTGACATTGATGGTCTGGCCGGCGAGCGATTCCGGCTGCGCCCCGCTGAAATTGATTTGCACGCCGGATTCAATCGGCCCGTGCATGCCGGCGCGCAACGTCAGTGTGCCGTTCTGAAAATTTGCGCGTTCAATCACAAAATCCTGTCCGTGAATCCGGCCGGCGGCGGTCAAATTCGGCGTCACCGCGTCGTCCAAAACCATCATCCAATTTGTGTCGTTCGCTGGCGGTGCGACCGGTGCAGGTTTGGGCGGTGGCGCAGAATTCGTAATAACCGCAACGGTTTTCGGAGTCGCAGAGTTTTCTGGCTTGGAGTTTTTCCCGCGAACCAAAACCACCGCTGCGCCCGCCGCTAGCACCAGCACAATTACGCCGACGAGAATGGCGGCGGGAAATTTTTTCTCCGGTTCTGCCGTGCCGGTGGCTGGGTCGTAGCCGCGCACGTTGATTTTTTTCTCCGTAACTTTTGTGCCGGTGAGAATAAATTTTGAATCAGCAGCGGGCGCGTGCGGAGCGGTGATGTTTTGAAAGCAGGTGGGGCATTGCATGACCGCGCCGCCATGCGACACATCACACTTCATGTGCTGGCCGCACACGGGACAGGCAAATTTGAATTCGCTCATGCTGCGGTGCTAACATTTCATATCTGCACTCGAACGCCAAACAAAAAAACTCTTTGCGGCTTGGCGGCTCGGCGCGTTTGCGTTAAAAACAGGTCAGCGTATGAACAAAAAATCTCCTGTTTCCCGCAGCGGCCGTTTCGCCAGCGGTCCCGCCGCCGATGTCGCGCAATTCACCGAGTCCATCTCCTTCGACTGGCGCTTGTGGAAACACGACATCCAGGGCTCCATTGCCCACGCGACGATGCTGCAAAAGATTGGCGTGCTCACGAACGCCGAGTTGAGCGCCATCACCAAAGGCCTCAATCAAATCGGCAAGGAAATCGCCGCCGGAAAATTTTCGTGGAAGCTGGAACTCGAAGACGTCCACATGAACATCGAGTCCGAACTGACCAAGCGCGTGCCCGCCGGCGCGAAGTTGCACACGGCCCGGTCCCGCAACGATCAGGTCGCGCTCGACGTGCGGCTCTGGTTGCGCGATGAAATCACCGCGCTGCTCGGCGAGATTGCCGATCTCCAGCGCGCCCTCGTTTCGCTCGGCGAACAAAATGCCGACGTCATTATTCCCGGTTACACGCACATGCAGCGCGCGCAGCCGGTTTATTTCGCGCATCATTTGCTCGCTTACGTCGAGATGCTGGAACGCGATTGCGAACGCCTCTGGGATTGCCACTCGCGTGTGAACGTCTGCCCGCTCGGCAGCGGCGCGATTGCCGGTTCCACGCTACCGCTCAAGCGCGAACTCGTCGCCAAGTTGCTTGGCTTCGTCAACGCCAGCGGCGAAGTCCAAGTGACGCAAAATTCCATGGACGGCGTGAGCGATCGCGATTTCATGATCGAATTCTGTTCCACCGCCGCGCTGCTTGCCGTGCATTTCTCGCGGCTCGCGGAGGATGTGATTCTCTGGGCCGGCACGGAATTTAATTTCATCAAGATCGCCGACGCCTACACCACCGGTTCGTCGCTCATGCCGCAAAAGAAAAATCCCGACATCGCCGAGCTCGCGCGCGGCAAGACCGGCCGCGTCGTCGGCAACCTCATGGCGCTGCTCACGCTGCTGAAGGGTTTGCCCATGACCTACAATCGCGATTTGCAGGAGGACAAGGAACGCCTCTTCGACACCGCCGACACCGTGCGCGCCACTACGCGTCTGCTCGCCGCCATGCTGCGCCACATCAAGGTCAACGCCGCCAACTGCGCCGCTGCCGCGAGCGATCCGGCGTTGCTGGCCACGGACCTGGCGGATTATCTCGTGCGCAAAGGGATGGCCTTCCGGCCCGCGCATCACGTCGTTGGCGCAGTCGTGGCGCTGGCGGAAAAAGCTGGCAAACCGCTGAACCAACTCACGCTTGCGGAGCTGCAAACCATTGACAAAACATTTGGTAAAGATGCGCTGGGCGTGTTCAATCTGAAAACCGCGATGGCCAGCCGCAACCTCACCGGCGCGCCGGGAACAAAGGAAGTCGCGAAGCAACTGGCGCGCTGGCGGGAACAGCTTTCGTGATGTTTTAACTAAAATATTTTGTGGCCTTTATTCAATACATTCAGCTTCGACCAAACAAGGGGTTAAAAGAAGCAACGCTCACGGAACTTGATAAAATCAACGTTGTTTGTGGGCCAAACAACAGTGGTAAAACAACAATTTTGGAATGTATTGGAAATAGAAACCTTAATTGGCTCGGGTTGAAATTTCATCATAACACAATAAAAAAGATAGCAAGATTAACTGGTGAACAAGCTGGATGGGGAAGTGATCAGCTAGTCAAAAAGTATGGTGAAATTGTTGAATCGGCTTTTTCGAATCAAGAAATCTGGTTTGAATGTGATTCTAATAATCTTTGGGACAAGATAATAGAGCTTTGGAAAAGTAGACGACTTATCGACTATCCAAGACCCGAAAATCAATTTAGGGGATATTTCAAAGAAGAGTTTGCAAATAAACCAAAGGTGATTTTAATTCCTGCGAAGCGCCGCTTTGAAACTTCTAAAATTGTTGAAGCCGCTGATTCAATCCGGCCAGACGGGAGTGGTGTTTTAAATTTTTTGTTTAGTGCAAAAAACCAAGGGGAAACCTCGCCCAATCGGAAAAAATTCGATGCAATTTGCATTGCGTTTCATGAGATATCGGCAGGTTACGAGTTTGAAATTTTCGTCACAACCCCTACGAACATTCAACCGCCGCCAACTTTGGTTGAATTGCAATTTCGTAGAAAGGGCAGTGCGTGGATTAAAGCTGATGATTGCGGGTTGGGGCTTCAGGAGCTTTTAATTTTTCTTTATTTTGCTTTGGCGTCCGAACACGAAGTTGTTTTGATTGAGGAGCCGGAGAATCATCTTCATCCGGAAATTCAGCGCCGTTTAATTGCGTTTCTTCGGAAAACAGAAAAGCAGTTTTTCCTTTCAACGCATTCTAGCGTGTTTCTTAACACCCAATTTGCAGATCGTGTTTTTACATGTCGAATGACGGACAGTGTTAGAGTTGAAAATGCGACGAGCCGAGCGGCTGCCTTGGCAGAATTGGGTTATTCGATTGCGGATAATCTTGTTTCAGACTTGGTCGTTCTATGTGAAGGCCCAAAAGACAAATTGGTCTTGGACGAGTTCTTCCAGAAAATGGGTTTGCTTGACCGGAGCAATATCAAAGTTTGGCCTTTAGGCGGCGACATTATGGATCAACTTGACCTTTCAGTGTTCCAAGAATCCCATAAACTCATTGCTTTGATTGATAATGACCCAGGCAGTTCTATTATCCGAAAGCGATTCCAGAAGAAATGCGATGAGTTAAGAATTCCCGTGACTCGGCTAAAGCGCTACGCGCTTGAAAATTATTTTTCATTGGCGGCCATATCGGAATACATGAAAGGCCAAATGCCCGTTGGTATCACAGAGCTTGCTCCTGATAAACCAGTTGCTGATCAACTTGGATTTGAAGTTAAAAAGAATGGCGGCAAAATTGCCAAAGAGATGAAGCTCGAAGACCTAAAAGGCACAGACTTGGAAGAATTTCTAAATCTGGTTGCCAAGCTCGCAATGGAAGACCGCAGCAAAACAGCTCCTGTTGTAAATTGAATTCTGAAAATTGGTCTGTCTAAGATGCCAGCGCCCTTAAATGATCTGCTCAAGGCGACGTCGCGCTCGTTTTATCTGACGTTGCGCGTGCTGCCCGCGCGCGTGCGTCCGCAAATCGGCCTCGCCTACTTGCTCGCGCGCACGACGGATACGATTGCGGACACGGAAATCGTTCCGCTCGCGCAACGGCTCGAAGCGTTGCAGAAACTTCGCGAACGGATTCTCGGCCAAAGTTCCGCGCCGCTGAATTTTGGCGCGCTGGCGGAGAAACAAAATTTATCCGCCGAAAAATTATTATTGGAAAAGGTTGAGGATAGTCTCGCGCTGCTGCCAATGCTTTCGCCTGCCGATTTGAAATTGGTTCGCGAAGTTTTAACGACCATTACGAGCGGTCAAGAGCTTGACTTGCGGCGGTTTGGTCAGTTGGCGAAGTCAGGCGCGAGCGCCACGGGCCAGCAGATCATCGCGCTGGAAACAGCGGCGGAGCTGGATGATTACACGTATCGCGTGGCGGGCTGCGTGGGCGAATTTTGGACGAAGATCTGTCGCGCGCATCTTTTCCCTGATGCGCGGCTCGATGAAAAACAATTCATCACGGACGGCATCCGTTTCGGCAAAGGTTTGCAGCTGGTGAACATCTTGCGCGACCTGCCAGCGGATTTGAAAAATGGCCGTTGCTACTTGCCGACGCAGCGGTTGGACGAGGTGAAGTTGCTGCCGGAAACTTTGCTCTCACCGGTGAACGCGCAAAAATTTCTGCCGCTGTTCCACGATTATTTGGACAAGGCAGAGTCGCATCTCGCCGCCGGCTGGCGTTACACGAACACGCTGCCGTTCGGCCAGTTCCGTCTGCGGCTCGCGTGCGCGTGGCCGATTCTGTTGGGGATTAGGACGATTGAAAAATTGCGCGCGGCCAATGTGATGGAACTTCAGCAGCGCGTGAAAGTGTCGCGCGGCGAGGTGCGAACGATAATTTTTCGTTCGCTGGTGTGTTGTCCGTGGCCTTCGGCGTGGCGGAAATTATATTTGCCGGCAGCAAAAGCAGTTGATTCTGGCGGCGAATTGGCGTAAGAAGGCGGGATGCAGATTTCCAAATTTCCCCTCTGGATTTGCGCGCTCGCTTTAGGCGGCGGCATGATTCTCCACGCGCAGGACAATCCTGCCCAGGCCGCCGCGCGTGCGGCGTTGGATCAGAAAATGAAGGAGCTGAACGAGAATCCACCGTCCGATACGCCCGCACCGGCGGCTCCGACAGCGGCAGCAGCTATGGCTCCCGCCGATATGCCGCCGGCACCAACCACTGTCGGTGACAGTATGACGTCGCCAGCGCCGGCGGCGACACCGGTGGTTGAAGTGACGGCGGCGGGCGCTACCGATCCGAATCTTTCGCCGGAAGCCAGAGCCTTGCAGCAAAAAAACGCCGCCGCCGAGCAAGCCCAAGTTGCGGCACAAAAAGCGCAAGCTGCCGCGCTCGAAGCGGTTCGTGCCGTGCCGATGCGCGAAAAAGCGGCGGCGCAAGCCAGCGCCGAGGTGCAAAAGCAAGCGAAGGTTGTCGAGCAGTTGAAGGCCGACGCGCAGAAAGCCCAGCTTGCGGCCAACCAAGCCGCCGCTGCGGTTGCCGCACAGGCGGATGCTCAGGCCGGTTTGCAAAAGCAGGCGGATGCCGTCGCACAGGCACAGGCTGCCGCGGATAAACTTCAGGCCGATACCGCACAAACGGATGCAGACGCGCAGGCTCAGGCTAATGCGCTCGACCAGGCCAAGGCCAAAGCCGAAGCCGCCGCCGCCGCCGTCGCGCAAGTTCAGGATCGGCTCGATAAGTTGAAAGCGGTGGAAGCCGCCGCCGTGGCCGGCAAGTTTGAAGACATTCAACAGCGCGCCGAGAACGACCTGACCGAAGCGAATGCAGACTTGCAACGCAAAATTGCCGACGCCAATCAGGCCAAGTCGGACGTTGAAAAACTGGCTGCCGCCGCCAGTCAGGCGCAGCAAGTTGCTCAAAATTCTAAACAGGCCGCCAAACAAGCAGCCGCCGCCGCCCAATTGCAGGCGGAACAATTGGCAAAAGCCAAGCAGCAGCTTGGAGACGCCGCCGCTACGCAAGCCGCCGCTACACAAGCCAAGGCGGCTGCGGATCAAGCTGTTTCCGCGGCGCAGGCGGGCGAACAAGCGCTGACCGAGTTGGAAGGCAAGGCGACACAGGCGGCGGATGCGGCCAAGCAAGCAAGGCTGGATGCAAAAAAATTAAAAACGGACGCCGCCGAAGCTGCAGCCAATGCCAAAATTGCAACCCAAGCTGCTGCGGACGCCAAAAAAGCCGCAAAAATCGCTGAACAGAAACGCATCCAAGCGGAAGCTCAAGCCCGCATCAACGCACAAAAAGAGGCCGAGGCAAAAAAAGCGGCGGAACTAGCCGAAGCGCAAAAACAAGCCAAGGCCAAGAAGGCGGCAGAACTAGCCGAGAAAAAACGAATTCAAGCGGAAGCGGCTGCCAAAATCAAAGCCCAGCGAGAGGCTGCGCTCGAGGCGAAAAAACGTGCCGAAGCCCAGAAGGCCGCCGCCACGACGTCGCCGCAAATTAACAGCCAGCCCGACGACGCATCGGCAAATCTCCCCACGGCACCGAGTTCCCCGTTCTCGTTGTCAAAGACGGAAAAACTTTCCTTATTGCTCGCCCGCTACAAAGCCGACCAGATTACGCCGGAGCAATATCACGCGCAGCGCGCGGCCATCATCGCTGAGCCGTAAGCAAAGCTTTTCATCAACCCGCCGGAAAAAATTCCGGCGGGTTTTTTATTTTCAAATCCTGATTTCCAAATCTTGAACTTTGCGGCGCGGCCATTAAACTCCCGCGCGATGCATAATTTTCATTTTGCCGGCGACAAATTGTTTTGTGAAGACGTGAGCTTGGAATCGCTCGCCAAAAAATTTGGCACGCCGCTTTACGTTTATTCGCAACACACGCTGGAAGACCATTTTCAGAAGCTCGACGCCGCGCTCGCGCCGCTCGACCACCTGATCTGTTTCGCGATGAAGGCGAACTCAAATCTCTCCGTGATGCGCGTCCTCGCGAATCGCGGCAGCGGTTTCGACGTGGTGAGCGCGGGCGAATTGCAGCGTGTCATCGCCGCGGGCGGCGATCCGAAGAAATGCGTTTTCGCCGGCGTGGCCAAGTCGGAAAGCGAAATTGAATTCGCGTTGCGCAAAGGAATTTATTCCTTCAACTGCGAGAGCGAACCGGAAATCATCCGCATCAACAAAGTCGCGGCACGGTTGAAAAAACGTGCGCCTATCGCTGTGCGCATCAATCCGAATGTCTCGGCCAAGACGCATTCCAAGATCACGACCGGCACTTACGAGAACAAGTTCGGCATCCAATTCGAGCACGTCGAAGCGATTTATGCGCGAGCGAGCAAACTGAAAAATATCTGGCTGCGCGGCGTGCAGATGCACATTGGCTCGCAGCTTACAGACGTGACGCCTTACGAGCTCGCGGTGAAAAAAGTTCTGCCGCTCGTCAAAAAATTAGCGGCGAAATACAAACTGGAATTTTTCAGTCCCGGCGGCGGCTTGGGAATTATTTATAACCCGGCGCTCGCCAGCGGTTCGGCGGCGTGGTGGAAATCTTCTGCCGCGAAAGGTATTTTGACGCCTACCAGCTACGCGGAAAAATTGCTGCCGCTCTTGAAGCCGCTGGGTTTGAAAATTCTAATCGAGCCGGGTCGTTTCATCGTCGGCAACGCGGGCGCACTCGTGACGAAAGTCGAATACGTGAAGCGCACGGGCAAAAAGAATTTCGTGATTGTGGACGCAGCGATGAACGATTTGATCCGTCCGGCATTTTACGATTCATTTCACGAAATCGTGCCGCTGACGAAAAAAGGCGGCGCGACAGTTTCGTCCGATGTCGTCGGCGGCATTTGCGAATCCGGCGATTATTTCTGCAAGGATCGTCCGCTCGCGAAAGTGGGCGAGGGCGATTATCTGGCGCTGTTGAGCGCGGGTGCTTACGGTTTTGTGATGGCGAGCAATTACAACACGCGTCCGCTCGCCGCAGAAATTTTGGTAAGCGGTAAAAAGGCCGCTGCCGCCCGCGAACGTCAGCCCGTAAAAGAAATTTGGGCGGGCGAAAAAGTTGTGGCATGGTTAAAATAGTTTTGTGAGCGAGGAACATTCCATAGCGGCCTACTGGTCGGACGGCATGGACGAAGCCGGTCTGGCCGATTGGGCGCGGCGGCTGCGCGCGCGGTTGCCGGCGAAAGAAATTTCGCTCGGCCTCGTGTTCATGTCGCCGAAATTTTTCCCGCACGCGGCGCAGGTTTTGGAAATTCTTCGTCTGCATGCTCGCATTCCACTGCTCGTCGGTTGCTCGGGCGGAGGTCTTGTCGCCAATGCCGAGGAACTCGAGAGCGCGGGCGGACTTGTGCTTGCACTTTACCATTTGCCGGGCGCGAAACTTAAGGCCGTTCGCTTTACCCAGGATCAAGTCGAGGCGGCGGAAGGTGAAAATTTCTGGCAGTCAGAAACCGGCATCGCCAAAGATACCGCCAACGGCTGGCTCGCTTTCATTGATCCGTTTCATCTCGACGGGGAAAAGTGGTTGCGTTCGTGGAATGAAAATTATTCCGCCGTGCCGGTTTACGGCGGTATGGCCAGCGGCAATTTTCCCGAACCGCTCACGCAACTTTATATCGATGGCGAAGTGTTTGAGGACGGTGGCGTGGCTATCGCGGTCGGCGGCGACGTGGCATTGACGGGTGTGATTTCGCAAGGTTGCACGCCCATCGGTGAGGCGTGGACGCTCACGCGCGTGCAGCAAAATTTTATCCAGCACATCGGCAATCGCCCCGCGTATGCCGTGTTGTCCGAGACGGTGCAGCAATTATCGGCGGACGAACAACGCAAGGTGCAAGGCAATCTGCACATCGGTCTCGCGGTGAACGAATACCTCGAAGAATTTCAGCGCGGCGATTTTCTGGTGCGCAATCTGATCGGCGGCGACCCGAATTCCGGCGTGTTGCAGGTTGGCGCGTTGCCGCGCATGGGGCAGACAATCCAGTTTCAGCGTCGCGATGCGGCGACGGCCTCCGAGGATTTGAACGAGTTGCTCACGCGCGCACGGAAAAACCTGGCCGGCACGGAAATTTACGGCGGCTGTCTGTTTTGCTGCAATGGTCGCGGCAAAAATCTTTTCGGCCGTCCCAGCCACGATGCCAAGTTGGTGCAGGCGCATTTCGGCCCAACGGGATTGGGCGGATTTTTCTGTAACGGCGAAATTGGACCCGTCGGCGAGAAAAATTTTCTGCATGGTTTCACCGCCGCCATCGCGCTATTTGTGAAAAAGTAAGCGCAATTCGCCATTGCATTTGCGCGGCCAGCGTCCATCCTCAACCCTAAAATTTGTGCCTGACGAAAATTCCAATTTGAAATCACCTGCCCCTGCGCGCGGTGCCGGTGGCAATCGCCGTCGTGGTCGTCGCGGTGGCCGTGGCCGTGGGCCGCGTCCGGTGGCTGCCAAACCCGTGGCCGAAGAAATTTCGCCTGCGCCGGAAGCCGTTGAGCCAAGCGCGCCCTCCGCCGAAGCCGTCGAACACGCAGAGCATCACGAGGGCGATACCTCCGGCGATTTTCGCGAACCGCATGCGGAAGCGCCCGCCGACTTTGCTTCGCACGAAACCGATTCTCCGGAAGCGCCGGTGACGGAACCGGTCGTGGAAGAATCCCACGCGTCGGAATCCCGGCCGCAACTTGACTTTCAGCGCGAACCGCAACGCGACCGGCGTCCGGAACGTCGTCCCGAACCGCCGCGTCCGAAACCGTGGGTCAAGCCCGCTGATTTTCGTCCGGCAGAAACTTCCGCTGTCAGTCAGGCCGTCGCACTTGCCACGGAAATTGCCCAGTCGCTGAAAGAGATGATTGATCATCTCGACGAAGTGCTGGAATTGGTGGAAGTGGCCGAGCGCCAGAAACTCGCCGACGAGCGTGAAATTGAAGAACTGCGTCGCGCCCTGCGCCGCATCCAACCGCCGCGCCGCGAGCAACAACCACCTTTGCCGTCCCGCGAACCACGTCGTGACGAGCCACGCCGCAATGAACCGCGCCGTGATTATCGCGACCAAAATCAACGGCGCGAAGAACCGCAACGTCCGCCGCCGGAGCCACGCGAACCCGCTGCTGAAACACCCGAGCCGCCGCCAGCCGTCGAGGGCGGCGAGCAACCGCACACGGCTTGAGTTTTTTTCCGCGCCATGACCCTCGCGGAAAAACAACAGCAACTCACCGCTCAACTGACCGCTTTAAAAAATGGTCAGGACCGATTAGCCTTGCTCGTGGAACGCGCGAGAAAATCTCCGCCGCTCACGCCCGAATTGCGCGTGGAAGAAAACCTGATTCCCGGCTGCCTCGCGAGACTTTGGTTCGTTGCCGAATCCCGCGACACAAATTGTTTCTTCACTTGCGATTCCGATTCGCTCGTGGTCAAAGCCGTCGCTGGTTTGCTTTGTGAATTTTACAGCGACCAACTGCCCGCCGAAATTCTCGCGCACGACCCCAAATTTCTCGCGCCGCTCGGTATCACTCAGCATCTAACGCCGAACCGACGCAATGCGCTTTCTAAAATCTGGGAACGCATCCGCGAATTTGCCGAAACGAATGCGAAATGAAATTTTACGACGCGCACAATCATTTGCAGGACGAACGTTTTGTCGGTCGCCAAAGTGAATTGCTCGCCGCGTGTGAAAAAATTGGCGTCGCAAAAATGGTCGTGAACGGTGCGTGCGAAAGCGACTGGCCGGATGTTCTCGCGCTTGCGCAGGAAAACAAAATTGTGCTGCCGAGTTTCGGCTATCACCCCTGGTATTTGCATGAACGCACGTCGGACTGGTTGAAAAATCTGGAAAAGTTTCTGGATGAAATTCCAAGCGCCATCGGCGAAATCGGCCTCGACCGTTGGAAACCAGATTTACCTTACGCTGGTCAGGAAGAAGTTTTTCTCGCGCAACTCAACCTCGCTACCGAAAGAAATTTGCCCGTGAGCATCCACTGTTTGCAGGCTTGGGGACGCTTGCTGGAACTGCTGCAAAATCATCCGCGTCCGGTGCGCGGATTCGTGCTGCACAGTTATGGCGGACCGGCGGAAATGATTCCCGCGTTCACCAAACTCGGCGCGTATTTCAGTTTTCCTGGCTACTTTTTACAGGAACGCAAACTAAAGCAGCGCGAGACTTTTCGCCAAGTTCCTGCCAGCCGATTACTCATCGAGACCGACGCGCCCGACCAGCATTTGCCCGCCGATAAAAATCAATTTCCGCTCGCCGATGCAGAAGGAAAACCGTTGAACCATCCAGCTAATCTTGGCGCGATCTATTCCGGCCTCGCGGAATTTCTCGGTGAAAAAACGGAAGCGCTCGCCGCGCGCGGCGAAGAAAATTTCCTGCAACTGTTCGGAAATTTGTAATCAGCTCTCCGCAATTTTTCTGACCACAAATCCCGCCGCCGCGAAGCCGAACGCGCCGGTCACGAACGTCGCCGAGCCGAGGCCGCCGTTGCAATTCAGTCGCGTGCCGTCCTCGGCGGCCGAACGCATTTCGCAAACCGAGCCGTCTGCTTGCGGATAAACCGTGCGTTCAACGGAATAGACGCACGCCACATTCATCGCGGATTGACCGGCGGGAAAACCGTGTTCCGTCCGCAGCCGCCGGCGCACTTCGGCGAGCAGTTTGTCGTGGCTGGCCTGCGACAAATCGCCAACGCGCACGGCGGTCAACTCACGTCGTCCGCCCGCGCCGCCGGAGGTGATGATAGGAATTTGTTTATCGCGACATTGCACGAGCAGCAACACTTTGTTCGCGACGTCATCAATCGCGTCAAAAATAAAATCGTATTTCGGCGCAAGCAGTTCGGCGGCGGCTTGCTCGTTAAAAAATTTTTGTTCCGCGAAAATCTGGCAATCGGGATTGATGGCGCGGATGCGTTCGGCCATCGCTTCGACTTTCGCGCGCCCGACGGTTTCGGTGAGCGCGTGGAGTTGGCGGTTGACGTTGGTCACGCAGACTTCATCCAAGTCCACGAGCGTGATCGTGCCGATGCCGGAGCGAGCGAGTGCCTCCACCGCCCAAGTGCCAACGCCACCAATGCCGACGACGCAGACGTGCGCCGCGCGGAGTTTGGTCAAACCGCTTAGGCCATAGAGCCGCGCGATGCCGCCAAAGCGTGTTTCAAAATCACTCATGTTATCAACGTAATTGTTGTTGCAAGTTTACAGCGTTGTCCGTCGGCGACTGACATGCGTTGCCCGTGCAGACAAACGCCGTCGCTTCACTTTTTGCCATCAAAGTTTTGGCGAACGGTTCGACCGCGCCTGTATTGCCGAGCACAATTTTATTGGGCTGATACACCGAGTGTGTCCCGCGGAGTAATTTGTCAAATTGAGCAGAACCAATTTTTCCTGCGATGACGACGCGACGCGGTTCATCCAGCCAAAAATCGAGCGCGTGCAGCAAGAACGCCGAAGCTGCGGGCTGCTTCTCCAAACGCGCGGCAAAAAGTTGCAACGTCTGCTCCGCCGCCTCGGTGAATTTTTGTTCGCCGGTGATTTTACCGAGCTTCAACAGCGCAAGCGTGGAGACGGAATTGCCGCTCGGCTCTGCGCCGTCGTAGTCGTCTTTGATGCGCAAAATCAAATCGCTCGTGCCGGCTGGGCTTTGCCAGAAACCGCCGTTTGCAGAATCGTAAAACTTTTCCAACAGCGCCTCGGCGAGTTCGATGGCGAAATCTAGGTGCGCCGGATTCAACGTGGCCTCGTAAAGCTCGATGACGCCTGAAAGTTGGAATGCGTAACCCTCAAGTAACTGCACGTTGTCACGTTCGCCGTCACGCCAGCGGTGGAAAAGCGTTTTGGATTTTTCGTCCCAAAGTTTTTCACAGGTGAATCGCAGATTTTTCTCCGCCGCTGCTAGATATTTTTCATCACGCAAAACGACGGCTGCGCGAGCGAATGCGCCAAGCATCAAGCCGTTCCACGACGCGAGAATTTTATCGTCCAGATGCGGGCGGATGCGTTTGGCGCGCACAGCGAGCATTTTGTTTTTCGCGGCGGCGAGCAGTGGTAAGTCAGCTTCAATTACTTTTGGATTTACGATGCTCAGGACATTCAGCCCCGGCAACGGATTTGGATGGCTGTGATCCACAAAGTTGCCAGCTTTCGTGATGCCAAAATAATTCGTGGCAACGATGAATTCTTCGGGCGAGAGCAGCTTGGAAAGTTCATCGTGCGTCCAGCAGTAAAACTTCCCTTCCTGCCCTTCGCTGTCGGCGTCCTCAGCGGAAAAAAAACCGCCGGCGGGGTGCGTCATGTCGCGTAAAACGTAATCCAAAATATCACGGATAACTTCGACGTGGCGTGCGTCGCCGCTGACGAGAAACGCGTCGAGATACAACTGCGCGAGTTGCGCGTTGTCATAGAGCATTTTTTCAAAATGCGGCACGAGCCATTCCGCATCCACGGCGTAACGAGCAAAACCGCCACCGAGTTGATCGTGAATGCCGCCCGCCGCCATTTTATCGCACGTGTGCAAAACCATTTTCAACGCGGCGTCATCGTTGAAACGTTTCGCCGCGCGCAAAAGAAATGTTGGAATGCTCGGCTGCGGAAATTTTGGTGCGCCGCCGAAGCCGCCGTGAACCGAATCGAATGATTCTTTGAACATTTCCGCTGCGCGCTGCAGCGTCTGCGGTGTGAGTGGAGAATTTTCCCTCGCGTCGCGCGCCGTGATTAGTTCGAGTCGCGCGTGTAATTCGTCGGCGCTGGCGGCGATTTCCATTTTCCGCTCGCGCCAGAGATTTGCGATTTGTTCCAGCAATTGCAAAAAACTTGGACGACCATAGCGCGCATCTGGTGGAAAATAAGTGCCGCCAAAAAAAGGTTTTAATTCCGGCGTCAGAAAAACGCTCATGGGCCAGCCGCCGCTGCCGGTCGTGGACTGCACGAACGTCATGTAAATTTTGTCCACGTCCGGTCGCTCTTCGCGGTCAACTTTAATACTGATAAAATGTTCGTTCAGAAATTTGCCAACGCTTTCTTGCTCGAACGATTCGCGCTCCATGACGTGACACCAGTGACACGTCGAATAACCGATGCTCAAGAAAATTGGTTTATTTTCCGTGCGCGCTTTCACGAACGCCTCGTCGTTCCACGCGAACCAATCCACGGGATTATGCGCGTGCTGGAGCAGGTAGGGCGATTTTTCCTTCGCGAGCCGGTTGGTGTGCTGGACAGACATTGCAAAGAATTTGCCGCAAAATCGGTGAGCTCGCGAACAATTTTGCGTCGTCACCCGCGCGCCAGTCCGCTAGGCTGCGGCCATGTTATCGCCGAAGCCGTGGCGGGCCGAATCCGTGATGTTTTTGATCGCGGGCGTATTTGTCTGCCTTGGCGTAGGCGTAGTCACGGCGGAATTGTTGCGAGCGGCTGGTGTGGCGGCATTCAAATTGCCGGACAGTTTTGCAAATGTGCTGCTAGCCACCGCAAGTTTTCAAGGCGCAACGTGGCTGTTGATTTTCTTTTTTCTAAAACAGCACGACGTCAATTGGCGTGACGCCCTTGGCCTGCGTAATAAGAATTTGGACAAGTCCATCCTACTTGCCGTTATCACGCTCGCGCTGGTTTTGCCGTTCATTTTACAACTGGAGCAATACTCCGTGCGGGCGCTGCAAAAAATTGGCTGGCCGCTGGCGGATGAGCGCGCCGTGCTGCTCATCGTCAATGCGAAATCCGTTTGGCTGCGCGCTTATCTTGTCTTCTTCGCCATCGTGCTTGCGCCAGTGGCTGAGGAATTCATGTTTCGCGGCGTGCTGTTTCCGTATGTGAAGCAGTTAGGCTATCCGCGGTTCGCTTGGCTTGGTGTGAGTTTTCTGTTCGCGTTCATTCATTGGAACGCGCCGACGCTCGTGCCGCTGTTCGTGCTAGCGCTCATTTTTACTTGGCTCTATCAAAAAACCGATTGCTTGCTTGCACCCATCGCGGCGCACAGCCTTTTCAACACGGCTAATCTTGTAATCCTGTTCACGCAAGTCTGATGAAGGAATTCGAACTCATCGCGCATCTTACAAAATCGTTGCCGACCAATGAAAATGTGGTTGCAGGGGCGGGTGACGACTGTGCCGTCCTCGACTTGGGCGTGCCGGAAAAACTCATTTTGTTCAAGACCGACGCGGTCGTCGAAGGAATTCATTTTACGCGCGAAACGTCGCCGGAAAAAATCGGCCGCAAGGCGCTGGCTCGTTGTTTGAGCGACATTGCCGCGATGGCCGGCACGCCGACCGCCGCACTCGTGACCATTGCGCTACCAAAAGATTTTGACGCGGAATTTGTGGCGAAGATTTACGAAGGCCTGAATGCGCTGGTAAAAAAATATGGCGTGGCGATTGTCGGCGGCGAGACGACGACCAATCCCGAGCGCATCTTGATTTCTATTTCACTGCTCGGAACCGTGCCGCGCGGAAAACAGATTTTGCGTAGCGGCGCAAAAGTCGGCGACGCCATTTTTGTCACGGGTGAACTCGGCGGCTCGCTTGCCGAAAAACATTTGGATTTTGAACCGCGACTGGAAGAAGCGCGGTGGCTCGCGGAACATTTTCACCTGCACGCGCTGATGGATTTAAGCGATGGCCTCGGCGGTGATTTGCGCCACATCTTGAGCGCCAGCAAAGTTGGCGCGCATCTTTTAAAGTCCGCAGTGCCAATCGCGCGCGCGGCCAAACTGCGTGCGCGGGAAAATTCCGGTGCCAAGCCGCCATTTATCGCCGCGCTGACGGATGGTGAAGATTTTGAACTGTTGTTCACCATCGCAAGCAAAGACGCGGTAAAATTACTCGACGCGTGGAAGAAAAAATTTCCAAAATTGAAATTAAGCTGCGTCGGAAAAATCGTCGCGGGTGAAGGTGTTTTGATCCGCGACAAAATTGGCACGCATAAATTTGACGCCCATGGCTACGTTCATTTCTCATAGTCCGGCGGACACGGAATCGCTCGGCGAAAAGCTTGGCGGTGCGTCGCAGCGCGGCTTGGTTATCGCATTGAGCGGCGATTTGGGTGCGGGCAAAACGCAGTTTGTGCGTGGTTTTGCGCGCGGGTTGGGGATTCCGGAGCGCGTGCATTCGCCGACGTTCACGCTCGTAAATGAATATGCCGGCGGCAGGCTGAAGTTATTTCATCTCGATTTGTATCGGCTAGAAACGCCGCAACAAATCTTGTCGGCGGGCATTGAAGAATTTCTCCAGCCGGACGGCGTGGCGGTGATTGAATGGGCGGAACGGTTGGCGAATCAAGGTGTGAAGCAACAGATGATTTCTGTGCGTATTGAAATTGTGAGCGAGACGGAGCGAAAAATAATTTATGACGATTCTGGCGTTTGAATTTTCCTCGGCGCAGCGGAGCGTGGCGCTGGCGCGCGATGGAATTGTTTTGGCCGAAGCGACGGAAACGGGCGGCTATCGCGTGACGAATGCGCTTGGCTTGACAGAAAAAGTTTTGGCCGATGCCAGAATTCGGCGCGAGGAAGTGGAAGTTATTGCGGTCGGTCTCGGGCCAGGTAGTTACACCGGCATCCGCGCGGCGATTGCCCTTGCGCAAGGCTGGCAATTGGCACGCGCTGTGAGATTGCTTGGTGTTAGCAGCGTGGAAGTGCTGGCGGCGCAGGCGCAAGCGGAGAAAACTTTTGGTCGCATAAGCGTAGTGGTTGATGCGCAACGCGGAGAATTTTATTTGTCGGCTTGGGAAATCTCGGCTGCAGTTCGCAAAGAAATTTCGCCGTTAAAAATCGCTTCGGCAGCGGAAATTGAAGCGCTAAAAACCGCAGGTGAAATCTGTGTCGGACCGGAAGCGGGCAAAGTTTTATTTCCCAGCGCAGCAATGCTGGCGCAATTGGCTTCGCCACGGGCGGATTTTGTGGCGGGCGAAAAATTGGAGCCGATTTACCTGCGGGAAACTACTTTCGTGAAAGCCGCGCCATTGACGCGAACTTATTAGCGAATTTTAACTCCGACGTTTACGCGTCGCTAACCAGAAAGTGGCGAGGCTGCCGCCGAGCAAGGTCCATGTTTGCGGCTCTGGAACGGTGACAACAGTCAAACCCCAGCTTACTAAAGTGGATTGACCGCCACCGGAAAGGTCGGCGATGAATAAGGTCCAAACGCCATTCGGACTATTGCCGTTCAAGTTAAAGAGGTTATTGCCGGTCGGCCCAGCATCAAATGAACTTGGTGTGGACAGCGGGCTAATCGTCCGACTATCGGTCGCCCAAGTGCCGGTGAGTTGTCCGCCGCTGAGCGTGTAGCCGCCGGATTGGTAGTTGTGGATGTTATTGGCTGAAGCGCTGTCCAAGGTGATATTGAAACCGGCGTTGCCGTAGCCAAAATAATTTCCCGAACTCATGCCCACGCGGTTCAACAAAACTACGAGCGAACCTTGGGGCGAAAGCAGGTAAGCATACAAATTGCCATTGAAACCACCGGTAATGTTGAGTGCTACGGTAAGGTTAGTGGTAATTCCAGTCATGCCGCTCACGGTCAACGTGGAGGCGAATCCAACCGGATTGGCGTCAGGAATAGCCGCGTTATTGGTGACCGACACCGTCAAATTGGTCAAATCTGCGCGACTAGTCAATGTGACCAGTAACAACAGCAGGATGCCCAATTTATTTTTCATTTTTGCTTAAATTGGCGGTTTCTGAGGTCCACCAAATCGCCAAAAGAAACTTCTGCGACAGTTATGTCGGAAAGCTACTAGTGGTTTATTCACAGAGAATTTAATCCGTGCCTGTGGGGAAAGCAACTTACATTCTGGCATTTGCCCGATGCAGAATTGGGCGGTGGCAATATTTCACGCTTTTAATGCCTAGCGTGAGTTTGAAGGAAGTTATTTTCCGGCCGCCGCGCGCTGCTGTAATTCACGTTCGAGAAAGGTATCTTCCGGCGCGGTCTGCCAAGCTGTGAACCAAAGGTTGCCGAGCAGTTGGCCGCTCTTCACGAGTTGCGCGTCCAGAAACGCGCGGCCTTCCGCACCATCGCCGCCATTCTTTATGGATAATTTTCCAGCCCTGTCGAGTTTGTAGAGCGGCTCAACCAGTTGGTTCGCGGCCACAATGAAATCCACGGACGTGCGAAAGATGCCGTTCGGGTCGTCTGCCGTGGCGATTTTTCCTGCCGGATGGATTTGCGCGGACAATTTTTTAACATCAATACCACCGGTTTTTTTGAAAAACCCGCCGTCAATCCACGCGTGAAAACCAAACGACGTCGTGTAGTGGTTCGGGTTCTCGCCCACCCAACCGTGATGATGCATCGTCGTGTGCAACGGCTGGCTCGCGTCGCCGACAAAATGTCCCATCACCCCCATCACATAAACAATATCCTGTTTGGCGTTTTCAATTTCCGTCGGCGTGCCGCCAAATTTTTCCAACGCGGCCAGCGTGGCAAATCCAGATTGCAATTTTTCATAATTTTCCGTGATGGCCCACGGCAGAAAACCGCTTAATTCCCGCGTGTGGTCGGCATCTTTTGTCGGGTCAATCGCCGGAAATCTTTCCGGATGCGCCGCGCGCGCCTTCACGATGTCGGCGGCAAAATCGTAGCGCAATGGCGGTAACGTCGCCGGCGTCAGGTCGTAAAGTTTGATGTCCTCCAAATCAATGTAATGATCCGGCCCGCTCGCGTGACCGAGCGCGAGTCCCGTGCCATATTTTGCGCTCGTCTCATTGCGCCAGCGATCCGCCTCGCCCGCCAGAAACGCAATGCGGTCGCGCGTCGTCGGCGTCAGCGCGAATGCGGGAAAATTCTTTGGTAACGAAGCCAGCGCGAGTTCATTCACTGCATGATGACCTTCGTAGTCCCACGCCGCCGCGTTGAACGCGATTGCGCCAAACAACGCAACCACGGTAAAAATTTTCCAATTCATAAATTAAGTCCGAGCGTAACGGAACGCGTGGCGGTTGCAAAACTGTTTCGCGTTGCAACAAAATCCATGTTCAACCGCCGACGTCCGTGGTTTAATTTCCGCGTGACCATCATCACCGATGAACATTGCACTGGCTATTCGCGCGCCGGCCATCCGGAAAATCCCCGGCGCGTCGCGGCCACCGTTGCGCGGCTGCAGAGCCAGACGGAATTACCCCTCCACTGGGTTACGCCCGGCGAAAATATTTCCGATGAAATTATCCTGCGCGCTCACACGCCTGAAGTGCTCGCGCGCTTAAAAATTCCTGAAGACTTCGACGCGGATACGCCGTTCTTTGAAAATATTTCAAGTTACGCCCGCGCGTCGGTATCTGCTGCGCTTGATGCCTTAAAATTGTGCCGTGCCGGTGAGCCGGCTTTCAGCCTCATGCGCCCGCCCGGTCATCACGCCATGCGGGGAAAATCTATGGGCTTTTGTTATCTCAACAACATCGCCATCGCTACACTTGAAGCCATTGCGACGGGAACAAAACGCGTCGCCGTTTTTGATTTCGATGTGCACCACGGCAATGGCACGGAGGACATTTTGTTGAATCAGCCCGGTGTAGAATTTTTTTCCGTCCATCAACATCCCAGTTATCCGGGCACTGGGGAAAAGAGCATTGGCAGAAACTGTTTTAATTATCCCGTCTGGCCGAATACCAGCCGCGAAACTTATCGCACCAAACTCGTTCAGGCGTTGGATGATTTGCGCAGCTTCCGTCCCGAACTGATCGCCGTCTCCGCTGGATTTGACGCCTACGCGCGCGACCCGCTCGCAGAAGGCACGCTGCTCGCGGAAGATTTTCACTGGCTCGGAAAATCTTTGCGCGACCTGAAAATTCCATTTTTCAGTCTGCTCGAAGGCGGTTACAGCAAAGATTTGCCGGAATTAATTTTGGCGTATCTCAAAGGTGTCGAAGGAAAATAACATGTGGATTCCGCCCGACATCAGGCCGCCGACTCCAGCAGAATATGCCGTGGCTGTCGTGTTAATTTCAGGCTCGCTGATTGGTTTTGGAATAGTCGGTTTTATCTTTGCATTCCGTGCGCCGCCGGAAAAACATGAGCTAGCGCTGGCGCTGGAACATTACTCTGCGTGGTCATTGGGCATCGGTATCGGCGTTGCTTTGGTTGCTTGGCTGGTTCGAAAACTTACTGACTGAAATTTACATGACCGTCCTCGAAGCCATTCAGAAAAGCACCGAGTTTCTCGCCAAAAAAGGCGTCGAATCACCGCGCCTGCAAACGGAATTGCTCCTCGCGCATCTGCTCAAGATGCCGCGCATGAAATTGTATCTGAATTTTGACCGCGTGCTTTTGCCGGCAGAAATTGATTCCTTGCGCGAACTCGTCAAGCGCCGCGGCCAACGCGAACCGCTACAGCACATCATTGGTTCAACTTCATTTTGTGGTTACGAAATCGCCGTCAGCCGTCACGCGCTCATTCCGCGGACGGAAACGGAAATGTTGGCGGAACTCGGCTGGAAGTTTCTCGCCACTTGCCACTCGCCACTCGTCACGGCCTTGGACTTCGGCACCGGCACTGGCTGTATTGCCATCGCGCTCGCGGCGAAATGTCCAAATGCCAAAATCACCGCGCTCGATGTTTCCGCCGACGCGCTGGCGCTCGCGAAGCAAAACGCCGCGCAAAATCAGGTCGCGGAGCAGATTGAATTTTTTCACGGCGACGGTTTTGCAGCGTTGAAATCTGGAGTTGAGTTTGACTTGCTTGTCAGCAATCCGCCTTACATCGCCTCTGCGGAAATTGAAACGCTCGACCCAGAAGTGAAAGATTTTGATCCGCGTGGGGCGTTGGATGGCGGTGCGGACGGGTTGGATTTTTACCGGCGGCTTGCTGCTGAGGCAAAATCGTTCCTTAAACCGGATGGAAAAATCATGTTGGAATTCGGCGACGGTCAGGCGGATGACCTGAAAAAGATTTTTGAAAATGAAAAGTGGATTGTCGAAGCCGTGCTGGATGATTACAGTCAGCGCGCCCGAATTTTAATCGCTCACAAATAATTTCATGGAAAGTTTTTTAATCAAAGGCGGCGTGCCCTTGCACGGCGAAGTCACCATCAGCGGCAGCAAAAATGCCGCGCTCCCCATCCTCGCTGCGACGCTGCTCACGGATGAGCCATGCATCATCCGTCGCGTGCCGGACTTGAGCGACACGCGCTTCATGGTGCAGATTTTGCAATCGCTCGGTGCGACGGCGAAATTTGAAAACGGCACGGTCACCGTTCATGCCAAAAAAATTCGTGGTTACGCGGACTACGAACTTGTCCGCAAAATGCGCGGCTCCATCTGTATCGCTGGGCCGTTGCTCGCGCGGTTGCAGAAAGCGCGGATTTCCTTGCCCGGCGGCTGCATCATCGGCGCGCGGCCAATCAATTTGCATTTGAAAGGCTTTCAGTCACTTGGTGTAAAAACCAAAATTGAAGGCGGCTACATTGATGCGACAGTGAAGAAACTCGTTGGTAACACGATGTTTCTTGGCGGTCGCGCAGGCCCGACGGTTTTGGGCACGGCGAATGTGATGATGGCCGCGACACTGGCGGACGGCGTGACGGTCATCGAGAGCGCCGCGTGCGAGCCGGAAGTCGTGGACTTGGCAAATTTTCTAAACGCGATGGGCGCGCAGATTTCCGGCGCGGGCAGCCCGACGATTACGATCACCGGCGTCAAAAAACTTCACGGCGCAGAGCATGAAGTGATTCCCGACCGCATCGAAGCGGCGACATTTTTGATTGCCGCCGGCGCGACGAACGGCGAAGTGATTGTGAAAGGCGCACGCGCCGACCATTTGCGCGCGGTGATTGATAAGTTGAGCGAAGCCGGAGTTTCCGTTGAACGCAGCGGAACAAATCTCGTGTCGCGCCGGAATGGAAAATTGAAGGCAACGGACATCACGACGCTGCCGTATTCCGGTTTTCCGACCGACGTGCAGGCGCAGATGATGTCGTTGCTCGTGCTCGCGCCGGGCATCAGCATCATCACGGAACGGATTTTCGAATCGCGTTTCATGCACGTCAGCGAGCTGGCGCGGCTCGGTGCGGATATCGAGATCGAAGGGCCGAGCGCGATTGTGAAGGGCGGCAAACCGTTGAGCGGCGCGCCGGTGATGGCGAGTGATTTGCGCGCGAGTGCGGCGTTGGTCATCGCGGGACTCGCGGCAAAAGGTTCGACGCAGGTGAATCGTATTTACCATTTGGATCGCGGCTACGAGCAGATGGACGCGAAGCTGCGGAAACTCGGCGCGCGGATTCAGCGTGTGGAGGAGAAATAGGCCATGAACTATTTATACATTTTCTTGGCGTGCTATTTTATCTCCTTTGTTATCGCTTGGGTTTTGGCTGCCAAACGAATGGCTCGCGAGGCAAGAATTTTGAAGAACCACGGATTGCCGGACGAGAAAATTGACGAGCTATATCAAAAAATGTCCAAACCAACATGGATAATGTCTATTTGGTTTATGTTAGTCACTGGCACGCTTTTGGGTGTTTTGGCCTCGATAATTTTCGCAATTGCTTTCTAAAAGTCGTCAGTTCCGGGCATTCACATCTGCCGGTTCCAAAACAAAAAGGCGCGGCGAGAAGCCGTTGGTGCGGGCGCAAAATTAATTTGCCCACACGAACGACTTCTCGCCGGCTAGCTTCCCCACTTTAAGTTTTCGCATCGCCACCGTTGCGGCGCGCGGGTGTGACGCGTTCATGCGGCGATGATTTCGCGGCTGTTGGCGTAGATGCGCGCCTGCCGGGCGGCTTGGCGGACGGCGGTGCGGCTCTTCTCCTCAAACAGCGCGGGAAACACGAGCAGCGGGTAGAACGTCACCCACGCGAGCGCAGCAGCGTCGTTGGCGGCGCGGCGGAGCGGGGCGTTCAATCCGGGTTGCTCGGCTTCGTCGAGCGTCTCGGCGAGCAGGCGGTTTTTGAGCCGCTCGAACTCGGTTTCGAGGTTGGTGCGGAACGGCGCATTCGTCGCCGTCGGCAGGGTGAACCGCGTTTCCGGCGCAAACCGAGCGGTTACAGTTGTTTTATTGTTGTTCATATTTTTTCTTTCGGTTGATGGTTAAAAAGACAAAACCCGCGACTGCTTTGGCAATCGCGGGTTTTGAAAAATTGTTAAATCAGTGAATCAATCATTCGTTCCCACGACGCCAATAAGACGGGAGCAGCGCTGCCAAATGGCCATATAGCCATTGACCGGCGCGTATGCTTTCATCTGTTTGGTGAACGTGGTGTTCATTTAATACGCGCACACGATAGCAAATTTTGGAGAATTGTCAAATCGGGCGCGGGTAGCTTCCGGATTGGGAAGAAGAAAATTTTCCCCGCTTGTCGAATTTGACGGGCGTGGTAGTTTGGTTTCACCTACATGAGCGATCGACCACTAAAAATGGTGACCTGTCCGGGCTGCGACGCGAAGACGTTCATCCCCGGCGATTTGCCGCCGCTGGCTTCCGAGCCGTGCAAGAAGTGCGGTCACGCCATCATGATGCCGATGCAGCTGCGCCAATTTGAATTGCGCAGCAAAATTGCTTCCGGCGGCATGGGCGTGGTTTATCGCGCGTGGGACACGACGCTGGAACGACTTGTGGCCGTCAAGCTGATGAAGAAGGAGTTGCTCGACGAGCCGAAGATGCTCGAAAGTTTTTACCTCGAAGCCCGCGCTTGCGCCAAGTTGAATCACACCAACATCATTCACATCTACACGTTTGATGAATGGGAAGGCGAACGTTACCTCGTGATGGAAATTGCCGATCAAGGCAGCTTGGACGCGCGCATTGAAAAGCTGCATCTGCTGCCGGAATTGCAGGTGCTCGACGTCGGTATCAAGATCGCCTCCGCGCTGGACATGGCGCTGAAATACGATTTGCTGCATTGCGATATCAAACCGGGAAATATTTTGTTCAACGCCGACCACGAACCGAAGCTGGTGGATTTTGGCTTGGCGCGTAAGACGGACGCTGAAGCTGAAGGCACAGAATTCACGCGCGGCACGCCGTATTACGTTGCACCGGAAAAAATCAAACGCGAACCGGAAACATTTTTGTCGGACATGTATTCGCTAGGCGCGACGTTGTATCACGCCATTACCGGCCACGTGCCGTTCGATGCGCCAACGGTGGAAGAAGTTGTCATCGCACAGGTGCAAACGCCGTTGACGCCGCCGAACATGGTCGTGACAGAAATTTCTCAAGCCACGAGCGATGCGCTCAGCCGTTCATTGGCCAAAAATCCCGGCGACCGGTTTTTGAGCTACGATGAATTTATCATGGAGCTGGAGGCTGCACGCAGTCTGTTGCTCCGGCAACAATCGCAAGCACCCGAACCGTCGTCGCAGCCCAAGCGCATGACGAGTTGGTGGCGGAAGAAATAAAAAGCGAACGTTGCCGTTCGCTTCCGTCGAGAATCTTCTGTTGGGGAACCTCGGAAAATTACCACGCACCTTCAGTCAGCAAGGTAGTGATATTTTTCGCTAAATTGGCGGCTAGCAACGGCCCAGCCTGACGCTCAGAACTCGCAAAGTCGGGGCCAACATTAACGAGCGTGGAACCTTCCACGTCGCGGTCGAGGCGTAATTTCCCGGAAACGCGGTCGCGAACCGTCACGTGAACAACCGTCTTGACCAAGTAGTTCTGCATGGTCGAAGCGTCCCGGTTCAAATTGCCCAACCCCACGCGTGAGTAGGTGCGGATAACGCCATTGACCACAAGATCACCCGGTTCGCCGTCGGTCACCAAGCGATAAGTGGCATCCGTTTGCAGGCGTTCGCGCAAAGCCTGGGTCACGTCGTCACCGAGGCGTGGTTGCAGTGTCTGATTGTTGAACGGCTTCACCTCCACGGTTTTTTCGCCCGCCACATCTCCATTGACAGAACCGAGGTGGTAGCCGGCGCAACCGGATAAAAAAATTGCAGCGAGAACGGGGAGAAAATTTTTCAACGCGCGCATGGCGGATTATTTCTGCGGCCCAGCTTGCAGCCGAGGTTTCAGGATTTCAATGCGCTGGCGGGCTTGCGCGGCGAGTGGTGAATTGGCATCCAACTGCAACACATCATTGTAATAGATGATTGCGCCAGCCCACTTGTGGTTGAATTCGTAAAATTTGGCAATTTGAAAACTGCCGCGGACTTGTTCAGCCTTCAACTTGGTGATGGCGGCATCGGCGGCGGCGGCGCGGTGGTCGTCAGGAAAAACCACTTTGAAATCCGTGTAGGCGGCAATGGCCTGTGCTGCGGCGCTTTGATCGTATTCGGCAGTGTCAGCCTGTTTTTGCCACGCAACCCCAGCGCGATACATGGCGTCAGCGGCGATCAGCGGTTGACCATTGTAACGGTCAGCGGCTGTGTTGTAGGCGTCCACTGCGTCCGAATAATTTTTTTGTTTTTCGCGCGCCGCACCAATGTTCAACTGCGCGTGCGGAGCGACTTCGCTGTATGGTCCGTTGGCGACAATTTTGTCGTAGAGCTTCGCTGTTTCATCCATCGAGGGATAAATCGGAATTGTGTTCCACAGCTTGAACCATTGGCCGTTTAAAAAGCGACCCGCAATACCAAATTGCCGCCACAAGACTTCGTTGTATTGGGAGCTTTTGGGATATTTTTCAATGATGTTCTGATAAGCCTTGAACGCCGCTTCATCCTTGCCGTCAATTTCCAAACAGCGGCCGATGAGATATTCCGCTCGTGGCGCGTAATCCGAAAACGGCCACACGCGCACAACGCGGCGGGCTGCGCGGATGGTGGTGGAATAATCTTTGGCTGCGAAAGCGTCTTCCGCCGCCTGCAATTGATCCTTAGCGCGGGTGCGCTGCCACTTGGCAGATTCACCGTAGGGTTCGTAATACCAACCCTCGCCCGGCACATAAATCAAAGGTGCAGGCAAACGTAGCGGCAGTAAAACCACCACGGCGATAATCAGAAACCAAAAGCCAGACCGACGATTCATTTGCGGTGAACGGTAACGACCAATTTCCATCAAGTCAAAACCATTCAACCCCGATAGATAATCAGGACGCCGTAGTCCGTCATGATTTTTTGCACACCCACGTCAAACGTTTCATAACTAATTGTGTGAATGCCGACGAGATTGGTCTCCGTCACTTCCTGCAAAAATGCCGAAACCTTTTCGTCAAACTTGTCGTGACCAGACTCGACACACTGCGACCGGCGAATCGTGTGAACGCGAAGTTTTTTGCCCGCGCCTTTTTGGACGACTTCCAGCGGCGGCTTCGGTTTATCAATCAACGATTCACCCGGCTTGTCGCGCACCGGCACTTTGAGATGCAACGCCGGTTTTGCAGCGGTGGCGGCGGCGGGAGTGGCGGTCTTGGCTGGCGGCGGCGGCACGACCGGCAACGAACCCGTCGTTACTTTTCCGCTCGACGGAATCGTGATGTGTTCGCCGCACGACGGGCAATCAATCTCGGTGCCGACGCCGGATTGATCCACCGCCATTTCCTGATCGCAGTTCGGGCAATTGAAGACGATGTCCATAGTTTTTGGGAATAGATTTTCGCCAGCCTAAATCCGCACCGCTGGTCAAACCAGAAAAAAATCAACTGTTTTTGTCCGTCGCTACGACGATTTCAGATTGTTACTTTCGCCCCGCGCCGTAAAATCCTCGCGTGCTGGAAACCTTTTCAAAACAACTCGCCGCTGCGCAATCATTGTCGGCTGAGCAGGTGCGCCAGTCCGTTGAGTTTTTGACGGACGAAGGAATACCCGCGCCAATCAAGGCGAAATTCCTCATTGCGCTGGCGCAAAAAGGTGAAACGCACGAAGAAATTTCCGTGTTCGCGTCCGCGTTACGCGAGAAATCCGTGCCACTACCAATCGAAAAAAACTGGCGCGAGTCGCGTGAGCTTCTCGATATCGTCGGCACGGGCGGCGACCGCCTCGGCACGTTCAACATCTCCACGACCGCCGCGATTTTGTGTGCGGCCGCCGGCGTTACCGTCGCCAAACACGGCAATCGCGCCGTCACCTCGCAGTCCGGCAGCGCGGACGTTTTGGAAGCGCTCGGCATCAAAATCAACTTGTCGCCGGAAGCCGCCGCGCGTGAGTTGCGCGAGAAAAATTTTGCGTTCTTTTTCGCTCCAAATTTTCATCCGGCGTTCAAGAACATTGCCGCCGCGCGAAAGCTGTGCGCCGAGCGCGGTCAGCGGACCATTTTCAATTTCCTAGGCCCGCTGCTGAATCCTGCGCGACCATCAGCCACACTCGTCGGCGTGCCGCGCGCAGAGTTATGTGAGCCGCTCGCACACGTTTTGCAAACGCTCGGCGTCCGGCGCGGTATGGTTGTCTGCGGCACGGTTGCCGAACACAAATTGGATGAGCTTTCGACGTTGGGAGAAAATTTTGTAGCGGAGTTTTATCACGAGCGCGGATTTACGGCGTCCACTTTGCCGCTTGAAAATTTTCCGCTGCAGTCTGCAAAATTGGAAGACTTGCTCGGCGGTGACAAATTTCAGAACGCCGAAATCACGCGCAAAATTTTGCGTGGGACCGATCGTGGACCGAAGCGCGACGCCGTTTTACTCAATGCTGGCGCGGCTTTATTCGTGGCTGGAAAAGTGAAGTCGCTTGCGGAAGGCTGGGACTTGGCGGGTGAAATAATTGATTCCGGCGCGGCGAAGGCGAAGCTGGCGGAACTTGCCGCGTAATTATTCCGCCACTTGTCCGGCTTCAACTGCTGCGTAGTGCAGGCCGAGATTGTGCTGCGCGGTTTTATTTCCCTGACGCGCGGCTTTGATGAACCACTTCACCGCTTCCTTCGTGTCCTGCTCGACGCCGCGACCGGTTTGATAGCACAAACCGAGATTGCATTGCGCATCGGCTAGCTCTTGATCAGCAGCGAGCAAATACCATTTCGCCGCCTCCACAAAGTCTTGTTCCACGACCTGACCGGCTTCGAAGAAAACTCCCAGATTAAATTGTGCCGCCGGATAACCGCGTTCGGCCGATTCGCGATACCACTTCACGGCTTCGGCGTAATTTTGCGGGACGCCCTGACCAGTTTCGTAAAGCATGCCGAGATTAAATTGCGCCGCCGGATCACCTTGTTCCGCTGCTTCGCGTAGCCATTTCGCCGCCTCGGTAAGTTCCTGCGGGACGCCCTGGCCCATCCAATAACAGACGCCGAGATAACATTGCGCCACCGGATCGTTCTGATCCGCCGAGCGACGCAGCCACTTCACTGCTTCAACGTTATCCTGTTTTACGCCCTGGCCGTTTTGAAAACAGACGCCGAGATAACATTGCGCTTGCGCATCGCCTTCAAGTGCAGCGGCGCGCATCGCGTCAAACGTATCCCAAGATTTGCGTGTGGTAGCCATTATCTCCAGTCGAGACAGGATAACTTCCGCTCCCATGAAGACAAGCCGTGAATTCTCCAGCGAAACCGTGCAATTTCACTTCCGCGCCGCAGAATTGCCTGCTACAAACTGCGCATGGCAATGCAATTAAAAATCGGCTTTCTCGGCGCGGGCAAAATGGCCACCGCGCTCGCTCGTGGATTTGTCCGTGCAGAATTGGTTTTTCCGCGCGAAATAATCGCTGCCGATCCATTTGACACCGCGCGCAAACATTTCGCCGCCGAAACGGGCGCGAAAACTACCGCCGCCAATCTCGCAGTTGCGCAGGCTGCGAATGTTTTGATTCTCGCCACCAAGCCGGATCAAGTCCCGGCCGCGCTCGCGGAAATTTCCGACGTGTTCACCAAAAAACATCTGCTCATTTCCATCGCCGCCGGCGTGACGCTGGCGAAACTGGAAAAAAATCTGCCAGACGGCGCGCGCGTCATTCGCGTCATGCCCAATACGCCCGCGCTCGTAGGCGCCGGCGCATCCGCTTTTGCGCTCGGAAAGAATGCCAGCGTCGCTGACGCCGAACTGGCGAAAAAACTTTTGTCCGCCGTCGGCGTCGCGCTGCAAGTGAAAGAAAATTTGCTCGATGCCGTGACGGGTTTGAGCGGCAGCGGTCCGGCTTACGTTTATCAATTCATCGAGGCGTTGAGCGACGGCGGTGTGGCTGCGGGCTTGCCGCGCGACATCGCGACCAAGCTTGCGGCACAAACCGTTTTGGGTGGTGCAAAAATGGTTTTGGAAACCGGCCAGCATCCCGGCGCGTTGAAAGATCAAGTTACGAGCCCTGGCGGCACGACGATTGAAGGGTTGCACGAATTAGAAAAAGGCAAGCTGCGCGCCACCGTGATGAGCGCTGTTCGCTCTGCGACGGAAAAATCCAAGAAGCTGGGGCAAGCCTGATTTTTTTACAGGCCGCCAATGCGTTACAAGCACATCGAGGGCGTCAAGGTTAAGGCAGATTTCTCCGAAGATTTGCGCTATCGCTATCGGCTGGAAATCACTTTGCGGAACGCACCCGCTTCGGGAAAAACCGCGTGCGTGGTGATGATGAATCCCAGTTACGCGAATGAAGAAGTGGCCGACAAGTCAGTGCAGTTCATGGAAAAAATAGTTTTTCAAAAACAGCTTCCAGAATTTGCGGGCGTGAAAAAACTGATTGTTGTCAACCAATTCGCGTTCATCCAAACCAACGCTTTTGAAGGCCTGGAGCACGAAATCGGTCCGGAGAATGACGCCGCGATTAAGTGGGCCGTAAAAAATTCTGAAATCATCATTCTCGGCTGGGGCGTGGCGAATCGTTTTGAAGCGCGTAAAAATTTTGTGCTCGGCCTGCTGCGGAAGTTGAAGCATAAGAAGTTGTTCAAAACTAAAAAACATCCATCACGTGCGGGTTTCGATGGCTTCATTCAGCCATTTAATTTTGCCGATGTCGCCGTTGCCGCGACGAAGAAATCTAAGAAACCAGCGTCGGTTTAAAATGGAGCGCTCGACAAAAGTTGGCTTAACGATTTTAGGCTCGACCATTCTAGCTGGTTGGTTGGTGGTTTTCTTTGTGTTTATTTTTCCGGCGGTCAGACAGATGAATGACTTTCGCAGGCAAATGTTAGCTGGTCAGAAATACATGGATTCATTGACTGAAAAAGATGTTCCAGTTTGGATAGGCCGAACGAAGAAATACCTTGATGACTATGGCACAAATTCAAGCACGATCGAAGTAGAACCTGTTTCGCCTGACTTGCAGCAGTTAAAAATTGTAACGATTAATTATGTAGCACCGAATTTAATTAGTTATGTTTGGGTGGGCGGCTTCGATCATACATCACTTGATATTGAGCGCATGACCAATGGCGAGTTTCAATTCACCGCAGTTTATGACGATGAAAGTAACAAGGTGATTTGGCCCAAAAATGCCGCCCGCTAAAACTTTTAACCAATTAACATTTCCAAAAATTTTCTTCGTGTTCATCTGTTTGATTGTTGCTAAATTCCTGCGCCCATGAACGATTGGAACATCCAGTCCCGCGCGCACGCCTGCGAAGCGTGCGCCCTTCCGTTTGCCGACAAGCAGCCGTATCACACGCTGCTCCTCGAACTCGCGCCGGAGTTGCGCCGCTCGGATATCTGCGATCCGTGCTGGCAAAAACAATTCGCTGGCGATGTTCGCAGTCGCAGCGGTTTTATTTCGCATTGGCAGGGAATTTACGAAGTGCCGCCCGCGCAACCGGTTGAAGCCATTCAAAAAGAAACCGCCGAGACGGTGCTGCGCAAATTAGTCGCGCAAAACGATCCGCGTTACGCACCCGCCGCCTACATTTTGGCGGTGATGCTCGAACGCAAGCGGATGCTCAAGGTGAAAGAGCAAATCACGCGCGACGGCAAACGCGTTTTTATTTACGAGCAACCCACGACCGGTGATATTTTTGCGATTACCGATCCCGATTTGCATCTCTCCCAGTTGGAACAAGTTCAGCACGACGTCGCGCAATTGCTGGAACACGGCTTGAATCCGCCCGCCGTTGCAAGCGAAACGCCCGCTGTCGCTGAAGCAGTTCCTGTCAGTGAAACGCCAACGCCGCCGCCCGCCGAGGAAACGGCTCCGGCCAATTAATTTTCCCGTGTCCGACTTTGCCGAACTTCAACTCCGCCTCGGCCATAATTTCCGCGACGAAAATCTGCTACGCCTCGCGCTCACGCACCCGTCCGTCGCGCACGAGGCGAACGCCGCGCTGACGCACAATCAGCGGCTGGAATTTCTCGGCGACGCGGTGCTCGGTCTCGTGCTGTCGCGCGAACTGTTTGAAAAATTTTCCGCGGCAGATGAAGGTGCGCTCACCAAGTCGCGCGCCAAGTTGGTGAACTCCGTTTCGCTCGCCGCGCGCGCGCGCGAACTCGGTCTCGGCGCGCATCTGATTTTGAGTCGCGGCGAAGAAAATACCGGCGGACGTGAACGCGCGTCGGCTTTGGCGGACGCCTTTGAGTCGGTGCTCGGCGCTATTTTTCTCGACGGCGGATTTGGTGCGGCGCACGAATTTGTGCTGCGGGAATTCGCCGCTGATTTCAGTGCGCTGACGGACGCGGCGGACATTGCAAATCCCAAAGGCGAGCTGCAGGAATTATTGCAAGCGCGTTCGCCGCTCGCGCCGGAATACGAATTTATTTCCGCCAGCGGACCGGATCACGACCGCATATTTGAATGCGCCGTTCGCCACACCGGCAACGAACTTGCGCGCGGAACCGGCAAAAGCAAAAAAGCCGCTGAGAGCGCGGCGGCTCTGGCGGCTTTGGAAAAATTGCGCGCGGAAAAATCTGCGCAGAGTTAAGCCAATTTGCTGTGGCTGCCGTCGCAGAACGCGCCGGTTTTGGAATGTTTGCAGCCGCACCACGCGACTTTTTTCGCTTCGGTCAAATCCACTTTCAGCGGCGCAAAACTGGAACCTTTATGCGAGCCGTCGCAGAACGGCTGGCTTTTGGATTTGCCGCAGCTGCACCAGTAATAGCTACCGGGCTTCATGTCGAGGACGTAGGGAGATTTTTGGGCAATGATAGGTTCGCTCATACGTCCGTTGTAAACCTCCGCCGCGTTTAAGCAAACTAAATCACTTCCGGCTTTGATACAACGCGACGAGCGCCGCGCCGATGGCCTGCGACAAATCACCCAAAATTGCGGGAACAATTTTCAACGTGTTCCGCTGTTGCGGCCAGAGATACGGCAGCGCAGCTTCATGGATGAGCCGCACATAACGTTCGCGAAATTCCGGCGTGGTCACTTCATGATCCATCAATCCGCCGCCGATGATGAAGATGCTCGGATCCAGCACCATTGTAAGATTCGCGATATGCAAACCCATCACGCGCGCCTGAAAATCGAAAATTTCCAACGCGAGCACGTCGCCTTTTTGCGCGCGACTGCGGAGTGAAAGCACTTTTTCTTTGAGCGGCGCAGCAGATTTTGCGAGTTCGTGATCGGGAAATTTTAATAATTTTTCCGCCAGCAAATGCGGCAGACTGGAAATGGTTGTGTAAGCTTCGACACAACCCCAATCGCGTCCGCAGCCGCACGGAAATGGTTTTTCGCCGCCGCGCCCGAGCAGGTGCAATGGCACTGGCATGTGGCCGGCTTCCATGCCCGCGAGCGTGTCGCCGTCGAGCGAAAGTCCATCCGCGCCGACGAACGCGCAGCCGAGGCCGGAGCCGGGCATGAGCATCGCGACGGATATTTTTTTATCGCCGCGAGCGAGTTTTGCTTCGGCCACACCGCCGTAATTGCCGTCGTTGCCGACGACCAGCGGAATTGCACGTCCGACTTGTTGTGCCAGCGCCGCGCTGTAATCCGCGCGCACATCCCAGCCGCAAAAACTTGCGGGCAGGTTCGGCGATTTGCCGAAGACGCCGTAGCGTTCATAAGGTCCCGGAATCGCCAGACCGACGCCTGCGACCTGCGACCATTGTAAATTATTTTGCGCGAGAAAATCGCCCACGCCGCCAATCCACGACGCGATGACGGCGTCGCGGCCTTTTTCCGAATTGGTTGGGCGTTGCAAAATTTTGGTGCTGACCGCCTCGCCGTTTTCGCGAACGGCGGAAAACTTGGTGGTGGTAGCGCCGCTGTCCGTGCCGATAAAAATTTTCTCGCTCATGATTGAGCGTTAAATTGCGGACAGAATTTTCAAAGGCAAGAATTATTCTTCTGCGCGTTGTCTGTGCCGACAGCAAAATGGAATCAGTTTGCGAAATCAAAATCCGAGCAGCTCATGAAATAATGGCAGCGCGGACAACGCAATTTGCATTTCTCATTGATCAGCTCATGTCCGCATTGCAGGCAAAACCGCCAATGTTCGCCGGAAATATCTTTGTCAGACGGCGCGGGACAGGTGGCATCATCTGGTTTTTTATTTAGCTTTTCTGAATGCACAATAAAAAGAAATTGCCGAGACAATAATCAACACAGCCGGACACGCGTAACAAAACCAAAGTGATATTCCCTTGGAATTATGTGAGATAAAATCAAAGAATGTGACAATTCCGAAAAAGCCAAAAACATATCCCCCCAGAAGAAATATAAGTTGCCTCAAACTGCTTTCTGGCTTTTTTGAAAAATTCATAAATGAATTGACCTAGTAATTACTGCGCTCGCCCAAATTTTTTCTCCAGTTCGCGGTAGTTCATTTCAATCAGCGTCGGGCGGCCGTGCGGACAGGTGTAGGGCATCGCACAGCGGCGCAAATCTTCGACGAGATTTTCCAGCTCCGCGCCTGCCAGCGGGTCGTTGGCTTTGACGGCGTGGCGACAAACCGTTTTTGCCACCGTGTGTTCGCCGAGCCGCGCGAGATTCACTTCACGGCCAGCGGCGCGCAACTCATCCACCAAATCAAAAACAAACCGGCGCGTGTCCGGCACTTTCACAAACGGCGGCAGCGCATCGAGCAAAAAAGTGCGTTCGCCAAATTCGCTCAAGCCCACGCCGAGCCGTGTAAGTGCGACGAGCTGTTCCCGCAAAAATTGGGCGTCGCGCGGCGGCAATTCAATCGTCTCCGGTAGTAATAATTTTTGCGACGGCGCGGTGTTTTTCTGTTCCAGACGGTTCAACATTTGCTCGTATAAAATCCGTTCATGCGCCGCGTGTTGGTCGAGTAGCACGAGCCCGCGATCTGATTCCAGCAGCACATATAATTTGCCGACCACGCCGATGAGCCGCAGCGGAACATTGAGCAGTGGCGTGGCCGCAGACGTCGGTAGATTGGAGATGGCAGTCGAAGAAGTGTCCGCAGATTTCGCCGCAGGTGCAGCAGGGGTTGCCGACGAAAAGCCCATTTTTAAAGGCGTTTGCGCGGCTGGCGGAATTTGCGGTGGCGTCGCTATCGGCGGTTTTAATTTTTCTGGAAAGTTTGGCAGCGCCGCCGCGGACGGTTCTGGCGCAAAGGATAATTCACTTGGTGCGCTCGCTGGCTTGGCGGTTGAAATCATTTTCGCCGGCTCGGAATGAAACGCCAGCAGCGCGTCGTGCACGGCTTGCGCGACAAACTTTCGGATTTCAAATTCGCGATGAAATTTCACCTCGCGCTTGGCGGGATGGATGTTCACGTCCACGGCGGCGGGATCGATTTCGAGAAACAGGCAGCAAACCGGATAGCGGCCTTTCATCAGCGAATTATGATAGCCCTCAATGAGCGCGTAATTGACGCCGCGATTTTCCACCGGCCGGCGATTCACAAAAACGAATTGCCCGTCGCGCGTCGCGCGCGAGACGCCGGGAGAACCAATCAAACCCCAGACGCGGATTTGCGATTTAGGATTTTGCACCTCCGGTTTTTCCGGCAGCGCGGTTTCAAAAATATCCGTTTCGTCCGGCGCGGGAGCATCGCCACGGTCATCGAGCGCGGCGGAAAAATTTACCGGCACCAGTTTTTCGTCGCCGAGCAAGGCGCGGAGACGTTCGCGCAACGCGTCAATGCGACTGGACGTGGCCGCACCGGATTTGACGGCGGGCAATTGCCAGACGTTGCGGCCGTCTTTGATGAAGGTGAACGCGACTTCCGGAAACGACAGCGCGGCGAGCGTGAGATAATGCTGTATGTGCGCAGCTTCGGTTTCTTCCGTGCGTAAAAATTTTCTCCGCGCAGGCAGGTTGAAAAATAATTGCCGCACTTCGATGCTTGTTCCCGGCGCGCTGCCGGCGGCTTTGACTTCCGCAATCGTGCCGCCGTTGATAAGGATTTGCGTGCCTTCGGGTGAATCACTTTCGCGTTCGCGCGTGGTCAAAGTGAAGCGGCTGACGCTCGCGATGCTCGGCACGGCTTCACCACGAAAACCCATCGTGGCAATGGAGCTTAAATCTTCGGCACGAATAATTTTGCTCGTCGCGTGGCGTTCGAGGCAGAGCAGCGCGTCGTCGCGGCTCATGCCAAAACCATCGTCGGTAACGCGGATCAAACTGCGTCCGCCCGCGCCGATTTCCACGGTGATTTTTTTGGCGTCGGCATCGAGCGAATTTTCGACGAGTTCCTTTACGACACTCGCAGGCCGTTCGACCACTTCGCCGGCGGCGATCTGGTTGGCGACCTGCTCGGAAAGGAGCTTGATGCGATTCACGAGGGAAATTTTGAAGAGCGAATCGGGAAAGTCGAATTCAATTTACGCGTGCGCGCCCAAAATTATTTCGCCAGCGGCAGCGTGAAGTAAAAAATTGCGCCGCGTCCCGGTTCGCTACGAGCGGAAATTTTTCCACCGTGGTCTTCAATGATTTTTTTGCAGATGGACAGGCCAAGGCCGGTGCCATGCGCCTTACCGTGCGTGGTGAACGGCTGAAAAAGTTTGTCGGCAATTTCCGGCGCGATACCGGGGCCGGTGTCCTCAATCTCAACGATGATTTCGCCAGCGCCAGTTTTGAACCGCAGAAAAATCTGGCCGCCGTCGTTGAGAATATCCTTGGCGTTATTGACGAGATTGTGAAAGACGCGATTCAGTCGGCGTCCGTCGAAAGGGAAAATTTCTGCGGGCGGCTGGTTTTCCAAAACGATGCGGATGGCTTTGGTGGCCGTGTCGGCTTCCAGTTCGGCTGCAAGTTCGATAATAAAATCGCGAAAATTATTCGGCTGCAAGTTGGCCTGACTGCGGCCTTCAGTGAAGGCGAGGATGTCGGTGACGAGATCGTTGATGCGGTGCACTTGCCGCTTGATGCGAGACTGAATCAAGTTGCGTGTTTCAGAAGTAAGATTGGCATTGGAAAAATTTTCGGCCGCGAGGCCGATGATGCTCAGCGGATTTTTTAAATCGTGAATGATGCCGCGCGCAAAATTACCGACGACCGCGAGGCGTTCGGCTGCGATCACTTCGCGGAGGTGAAGCTGGTTGAATTCGCGGAGACGGCTGCTGATTTGCTGAAGCAAGGCGAACGCCAGTGCGGGTGAATGTTCGATGAAGGTGAGCATTTCGCCCCGCGGCAGAAAAAAAACCTCGGTATCCTGTGCGGCGGAAGCAGTGGCCGAGCGCGGACGCAATTCGATGACCGCCATTTCGCCAAAAATTTCGCCGGGGCCGAGGCGAGAAAAAACTTTTTTGGTTTCCGTGCCGGAAGAGATTTCGACCAACCCATTTTTGACAAAATAAACGCCGTCGCCGGGCGCGCCTTCGTGAAAAATTTCCTGACCGGTGGCGAAGCGGCGTTCTTGCGCGATGAGGCGTAAGGCTTGAAGCTCGGCGCGGTTCAGATGCCGGAACAATGGAATGGTTTCGAGCGCTACCACAGGCTTACTTTAGGGAAAAATTTTGGCTGGGAAAGCTTGAATTGCACTGTCTTTACACGGCGCTCGGCCTGTTGACAAACTGTTGCCGGGATGTAACATTGATTTTATTCGGGTAGCAGCACGTTTCTTCAGCGGGGTTCCCCACCCCCACCTCCTTGGCGTCTGCTGCCCGGATTTTTTTATTTCTGCGACAAACCTATCTGAAAAATTTAAAACCAAAACTTGACGCTGCGCGAAAGATTTTTTATTGTCTCGTTCCCCTTTTTGTGGGGATGTAGCTCAATTGGTTAGAGCGCTGCCCTGTCACGGCAGAGGTTACGGGTTCGAGCCCCGCCATTCCCGCCATTTTCCTGTCCCGCCGGATGCGCAGTGTTCCAACTTGACGCATTTCGTCGCGGCTGGCAGAGTCTTTTTCGGCCAAGCCAGTTTAGCTCAGTGGTAGAGCAGCTCATTCGTAATGAGCAGGTCGTCGGTTCAAGCCCGACAACTGGCTCCAGTTTTTCTTCTTCCGTTTTAACCGTTCGCCCGCCGCGCCCAGCGCAATTTCGCTGGTGCGGAACGCGGATTGGCTCTTTGCTCTTCCGCCGAAGCGCGGATGATTTCCACGGAGATCTCCGAATAAACTCCGTCCCGCTGTCCGTCGATAAAAGCTTTCTTCACCCGCCGGTCCTCGCCGGAATGAAACGTCAGAATCGCCACGCGGCCATTGGGCTTTAAGCACGCCGGCAGATTTCGTAGAAAATTTTCCAACGCGGAAAACTCGTCGTTCACCGCAATGCGCAACGCCTGAAACGTGCGGCGGATGTGCAAGTGATGTTCTTCCTTCGGCACGAGCGGCAGCGCGGCGCGAATGGCCTCGGCAAGTTCATGCGTCGTTGTAAATTTTTTGCCCGCGAGTGCTGCGCCGAGTTGAACCGCCTTGGGTTCGTCCGCATTTTGCATGAGCAATTGCGCGAGCACGGCGGGCTGAGTTTTTTCCAGCAACGCCGAAACCGGCTGACCGCGCTGAGGATTCATCCGCATATCGAGCGGACCGGAAAATTTCACCGAGAAACCGCGCGCCGGATCATCAATCTGCATTGAAGAAACGCCGAGATCGGCGAGAACCAAATCCACTCCGGCAATTTGCTGTGCCGCCAAAATTTGCGGCAGGCCGGCAAAATTACTGCGATGCGCGGTAAAAACTTTCTCGTCAAAACCCAGCGCACGCAAACGCGCTTCGGTTTTCGGCAATTCAATGGGATCGTGATCGAGGCCAAGCAATTTTCCACCGGGCAAAATCTTTGCAAGGATTTCCTGCGTGTGACCGCCGTAACCGAGCGTGCCATCCACTGCGACATCGCCCGGCTTCGGCGCAAGCACCTGCAAAATTTCCTCGACCATGATTGGCCGATGCGTGCCGGCGGGCGTTTTTCCCGCCGCGACCACTTTGGCAATCGTCGCCGCGTCGCTGCCGTGTTCCTTGTATTTTTCCTCGAAGCGGCGCGGGTTTTTTCCGCTGTAACGCTTGCGGCGTTTGTGCGGGGTCGGCGCTGCCGTTGGTAAATTTTCTTCGGACATCAGCAAGATTCTGCGATGCTCCGCGCGTGAGTTCGAGGCAAATCATCGTGGTCGGCGGCGGCGCAGCCGGATTTTTTGCCGCCATCGCGGCGGCGGAAAATGGCGCGGACGTGACGCTGCTGGAAAAAACGGCGCGTTTTCTGGAAAAAGTCCGTATCTCCGGCGGCGGTCGTTGCAACGTCACGCATTCACTTTTTGAGCCGCGCGAATTTGCTACGCGCTACCCGCGCGGCGAACGCGCGCTGCTTTCGCCGTTCCAAAAATTTTCCGCGCGCGACACCGTTGACTGGTTTGCTGCGCGTGGTGTGAAATTAAAAACCGAGGCCGACGGCCGGATGTTTCCCGTCACCGACTCATCGGAAACAATCGTCAATTGCCTTGTAAATGCTGCGCAAAATGCTGGTGTGAAATTGCGGCTGAATTGCGCGGTGGAATCCGTCGCGAAAAATGTCAGCGGCAAATTTGAACTCGCTTTGTCCGGCGGCGGAAAAATTTCTGGCGACAAACTGCTGCTGGCGACAGGCGGTTGCCGCGCAGCGGCAGCGGGACAACTGGCGGCTTCACTCGGCCACACCATTGAAGCGCCCGTGCCGTCGCTCTTCACGTTTCAAATCGAAACGCCGTGGCTGCGTTCGCTCGCGGGCGTTTCGGCGGACGCGGAAGTTTCCGTGCTAGTCGCAAAATTGCGGGAACGCGGACCGCTGCTGGTGACGCATTGGGGTCTGAGCGGGCCGGCGATTTTGAAGATGTCTGCGTGGGGCGCGCGCAGTTTGCACAAGTTGGATTATAAATTTCCGCTGTTTGTGAATTGGCTGCCGGAATTAAATGAAGAAAAAATCGTGTCGCAGTTTCAAGCGCGGCGCGAATCAGCGGGCGCAAAACTGCTCGTGAACGTGCCGCTGTTTCCGCTGACGGCGCGTTTGTGGGAGCAATTGGTTTTGGCTGCGGGCATTGCGCGCGATGCCCGTTGGGCCGCGCTCACGCGCGCACAATCGCAAGCATTGGCGCGGCAAATCCTGCGCTCGGAATTTTCCGTGACGGGCAAAAGTCTGAACAAGGACGAGTTCGTGACCTGCGGCGGCGTGAAGCTGGGCGAATTAAATTTCCAGACGATGGAGAGCAAGCTTTGCCCCGGACTTTTTTTTGCGGGCGAACTGCTGGACATTGACGGCATCACCGGCGGTTTCAATTTTCAAGCGGCGTGGACGACTGGTTTTGTTGCCGGCAATGCCATGGCAAAATAAAAAACGCCGCCGGATTTTTGTTCCAGCGGCGTTGCGTTTTAAGATTTGAAGGTTATTTGGTGATGGCTGCACCAGCGATGCTCAAAGAAAGGTCAATCGTCGTCGAAACTTTGTCCTCATACTGGCCTTTGTTGATGTTAAAGTCTTCGCGGTTGATGACGAAGTTTGCGCGGATGACTAGCAGGTCTCCCTTCATATTTGGGACGCGTGAGCCGAGTTTGTCCTTCAGGTAGGTGAACTTCACGGGCACGGTGATCTCTTTTGCCACGCCGTGCAGCGAAAAGGTGCCGGTGACGTCAGCGGTGGTCACGTTGCCGTCAGTCTTAATGTTCGCAAGCGTCTTTGTCCCGAACGAAATCTCCGGATACTTCGCCACGTCAAGCCAGTTGGCGCTGTGCAGGTGTTCCTTCTGCATCGGGTTCGGAACCGTCAACGAATCTGCTGCGACCACAATCTTGCCGGAGGTTGCCGCCGGATTCTCCACGTCGAATGTGACCGTGCCGCTGATACCGCTGGCGCTGCCGTTGATGGATTCGAGCGGCGCATCAAGTTTGAAGACAGCGTTGTTGACGCCCTTCGGATCTTTGAAGTCAAAGGATTGCGGGGCGGCGTAAACGGCCGTGGCAACGGTGAGGAGGGGGATGATATGTGTCAGTTTCATTTATATTTATTGGTTGTTTTGTGATCGGTTGATTTTTTGTGGTTTGCGAAAAAAGAGCGAAGCGCCGGCGAGCAGCGTGCTGCCGCCGAAAGCAGCACCGAGAAAATCCACGCCGGGTAGAAATTTTTTCTGGTAGCTGATGCCTTCGATACCGGTGACTTCGTCGAGCGTTTTCACCGGCACACTGGTCTTGGTCCAGCCGCGGTTGGCGCCGGTCGCCAGCCAGACGGCAACGGCGACCAGCACGACCAATAGCGCGATAATTCGCAGGGCGCGTTTCATGTCAGCCTTTCTTGGCAAGGCGGAGCGCGTATTCCGCGACGCGTTTGCCGAGAATTTCACCGGTGAGTTTGTCACCTTCGCTGGGTGCGACATCGGGCGATTCCTGTCCGGCCTGCGCCATCACGCCGCTGTTGCTGCCGAGACGATTGACGCCGTTCGGTTGCAACGGCATTTCCGGCTGACCGATCCAGATCATTCCCTGTTGCATCGCCAGCGTGAAAAAATAATGCAAGGTGCTCAACTTATCGCCGCTCGGACTCATCGAAACGGTGAAGCCTGCCGCAATTTTATCCTTCCACGCGCTGGTATACCACTTGCCGCCGGTCGCGTCGGCGAAGGCTTTGAACTGCGCCGCCGGGCCGCCCATGTAAGTGGCGCTGCCGAAAATAATCGCGTCGCTCGCGTCGAGCTTGGCGAACACGTCGTCATTTTTGTAACGGCCTTCGACGATGTCCTTGCCGCTGATTGAAATCAGATGTGTGGTGACACCGGCGACGGACGCCGCGCCTTTATTGACGGCTTCGGCGAGTTTCGTCGTGTGGCCTGAGCCGGAGAAATAAATGACAGATACAGTTGGCATAGTTTTATTTTTTTTGGTTTGGTTGTTTAGTTGAGATCGAACAAAAGCACCTGTGACGCTTTCGTTGCGGAAATGTTTAGCACAGTTTCAGCGCTTACGCCAATGGCGTCGCCGCCGGTGAGTTTCGTGCCGTTCACATCCACTTCGCCCTCGGCGACGTGAACCCACGCGTGACGTTCCGGCGTAAGTGTGTAATCCACCTTTTGCCCGGCGTCGAGTTTGGCGAACGACAGATTGGCGTCCTGATGAATCGCAATCGAACCATCGCGTCCAGTTTTGCTGGCGACGAGATTTAATTTTCCCGTGGGCGCGGCGGCAAAATTCTTTTCGGCGTAACGCGGCGCAACGCCTTTCGTATCCGGCTGAATCCAGATTTGCAACAGGCGCAACGGCTCCGTGCGCGACGGATTAAATTCACTGTGTTGCACGCCCGTGCCGGCGGCCATGTATTGGAATTCGCCAGCTTTGATGACGCGGCCATTACCCATCGAATCTTTGTGTTCAATCGCGCCGCTCAAGACATAGCTGATGATTTCCATGTCGCGATGCGGATGCGTGCCGAAGCCCATGCCCGGCATCACGAGATCGTCGTTGATGACGCGCAGGCTGCGGTAGCCCATCCACTTCGGGTCATAATAATCCGCGAAGCTGAAGGTGTGATAACTGTCCAGCCAGCCGTGATTGGCGTGGCCCCGTCCATTTGATTTACGAATAATTTTCATGCCCACACTATGCGCGCGGTTTGTGATTTGGGGAAATACCATGTTTCTTGCCTCACCATAATCTTTAGGCATACTAAAATCGCATGGAATTACGCCACTTCCGTTATTTTGTCGCCGTCGCCGAGGCGGAAAATGTTTCGCGCGCGGCGCTGAAGCTGCACGTTTCGCAGCCGGGCTTGAGCCGGCAGATCCGCGACCTCGAAGACGAAATCGGCTTTTCACTTTTTGAACGCAGTGCGAAATCGCTCAAGCTGACCAAAGCGGGAAAATTTTTTTTGACCGAAGCAAAAGCGGTTTTGCGGCACGCCGATGAGGCTGTGAAGAAAGCGCGCGCCGTTTCCGGCGGCACGACGGGGGAAATCAATGTCGGCTACGCGCCGTCGCTCACGGTGCAGATTTTGCCGGCGGCGTTGCGCGCGTTTCAGGGAAAATTTCCGGGCGTGCGCGTGACGCTGAATGATTTGTCTTCGGAAGAAATGCTTACGCAACTTGGTGCCAAAAAGTTGCAAGTGGCGTTGACGGTGCGGCCGCCGGCCAAAATGCTGCGCGGGCTTGCATTCGTGGAAATCGCCCGCTACGCGATGGTGGTGGCGGTGGCGCCGAGTCACCGATTGGCAAAATTAAAAGCTATCACGCTCCAGCAAGTTGCGCCGGAACCGCTGATTGGCCTAAGCCGGAAGGATTATCCCGAATACCACGTCGAGACGAAAAAACTTTTTGCCGCTGTCGGTCGCAAGCCTAATTTTGCCGAGGAGCACGAAGGCGGCACGGGTATCATCGCGGCGGTCGAAGCTGGTCGCGGGATTGCGCTCGTGCCGAGCAGTCTCGCGTGCATCGTCGGGACGCGGGTGAAATTGATTCCGCTGAAACCGGCTTTGCCGCCGATTTCCGTGGGCGCGGTTTGGCGGTCGGAAGCGGGCAATGAACTGGCCGAGAAATTTGTCACCTGCGCGCGCGCAGGAAATTGAAAAGGTGGGCAAGACGTATCATTTTGAATGTTTGCTTTGCCATTATCGCGCGAAAGTTTCGGGCGGGGCGGACAGCGGCATTCACTGCGAGGTGCAGACGGTGGTGTGCCACGATTGCCGCGAATTGATTGATGTTTTTACCAGAGTGCGGCGGTCTGAAGGGGCGTCCGAGAAGATCAAGTTCCCCGCGTTTTTTCGGCCGGAAATTCCGCCAGTGGTGCTGCGCGACAAAATTAAAGGCGGACGTTTGGTCTGGCAAAAATTTGCGGCTGCCTGTCCTGTTAATCCAAAACACAAAGTCGAATCTTGGAATGATCCGGGGCGTTGTCCGCGCTGCAAGAATTTCATGCAAAAAAACGGCTTTCCGACGCGGATTTGGGATTGAGCAGTTTTTTTAAAAGGGTAATAAAAAGCATTGCCTCCTGTCCATTTGTGTGACATTCTGAAAGAGATTGTTTGTAATAACATTTTGCAGAAATCAACCCTAACATTGCATTCAATAAGCGAGGTGTATTTTTTACTTAAATACTCCGAGATTCTTGCTTTTTTTTAACCGCCCCAATTCTGTATATGAATTCGTTTCCTAAATTGCTACGTCGGTGTGTGTCGTTTTTTGCCGCCGTGTTTTTTTTACTGGCCGCCGTTGGGTCGGCGCGCGCAGTTAATTTGGTGCAGGAATTTTACCTGCCGATGCCAGAAGCTCAGATAAATCAGGCGAATAATGCGATTATCAGCGGCACCAGCACGACGATTAATTCGATTTTTTCCATCGTGGTCACGGGAACCGGCACGGTGATTTACTATGATCAATGGGAAGACGGTTACGAAGTGAATCTGGCGAGTCCGACGCAATCTACGACGCAAATCTGGGGCGATGGCAACACGAACAATGGCGTGGCACCCGGTTATCCAAATGACATTTTGCCTGTTGGCGCGGTGATTACGTTGACGAATGCAGTGCCGCAGCCGCGCAATCCGGCGACGATTTTGTGGGATGCGCGCGATCGCATTGCGGCGAACAAGGCCTTGGTGATCTCGCGCGCGGCCTGGCCGGTAACTCCCGGACCGGTGTTCGGTGGGGCAGCGGGCGTGTTATCCACAATTGATTACGGCACAAATTTTATTAGTCCAGTCGGCCAGAATATCACGAACAACCTGTTTAAATACGTCGGGATGTTCATTATGGCCGCGCAGAATAACACTTCGATTACGATTGATACGAACGGCACTGGAGTCGGCACGACAACGGTGGTTTTGAATCAGGGCGAATCGTATCTGGTGAATGGTGGCGTTCAAACCGGTGGGCGGGTGACCGCGACCAAGCCGATTCAAGCGGATCTCGTCATCGGCCATGTTGGGGCGAGTTATGCGGCCGACTGGTTTACGCTTTATCCGGCGTCGGAATGGAGCAGTTCCTACTATACGCCCGTGGGTTCGGCAGCGAAAGTCGCACAGCCAGCTTACGTTTAGCTCTACAATCCAAATACCAACCCGATAACCGTCAGATGCACCACGCAAGTTGGTTCTACTAATGTCGTTGTGCCGGGAACGAATGGTGTTTATCAATTTCAAATGCCGGTCGGTTCCGGCGCAAATTTCACCACCACGAACGCGCAAAATTTTTATGCGTTGTGCACCGTGGCGGCGAATAATAGCTCTGACACTTCCTATAACTGGGGTTTCACACTCGTGCCAGCGTCAGGGTTGACCACGGAAGCCACGGTGGGCTGGGAGCCGGGCAGCGCCGATGGCACAGTGAATGGCAGTCCGGTCTGGATTACCGCGCTGGCAAACACCACGTTGTATGTGGATTACAAGGGCGATCACGCGGGAACATTATCATACACAAACAACGGCATTATTCTAAACTACGACACGAATTTCACGATTACGGCGCTGCAATCTTTAAGGATTTTTGATCCGAGCAAGAACCAGACAGGGATGCGGGTGTTTACCGTGGATGGAACATTATTGGCTGGTGCATGGGGTGAAGACCCTGATACAGCCGCGCCGGGGAATCCTTACATTGACGCCGGCACGACGGTGATTCCCTTTCCCGTTCCGACCTTGATTAAAACCGTATCTATTACGACCGACGCGCCGCCGACGGGTTTGAGCTTGAATGACATTCTGACCTACTCTGTGAAAATTAATAATCAAGGCTTGTTGCCGCTGGGCAACACCGTGGTTATTGATGCGCCGTCCGGCAATTTGAGTTACGTTTCCAACTCCACCACGCTGAACGGCGTGGGCATTTCAGACAATGGGACGAATTTTCCGCTCGCGGCACCGGGCTATACCATTCCAATTATTTTGAGCCAAGGCTCCAGCACCTTTAAATATCAAGTCAAAGTCATTGGCAGCGGCACGGTGAGCAACAGCGTCAACATCGGCGGCACGACTATTATTGCTCAGACGGCGGTTCTGCCTGGCATCACGAATGCCTCGCTATCCTTGCGGTTTACTGACACCAACGGCGTGCCCGTGACAACTTATGCCGCCGGCACGAATGTTTATGTGACCATGACGAATGTCTTGGGGAACACTTCGTCCAACACCATTCAGACCATCAGCGTTACCGTGGTGGATTTGACGAGCGGCGATTTGCAGACCATTACTTTGACCGAGACCAGCACGACAGCGGTGTGTTCCGCAATATCACCGGTCTGCCGACCTCCACGTCAACTGGCATACCGCAGCAAGATGGTATTTTGAATGTAGCGCCCGCCGACACGTTACAAGTGGCCTACACTGATCCAATCTATTTAGTTGGCGATACCAATACCGCTTCCATTTTGGTGCCGACCTTGAACAAACAACTTTACCTCACCGCCAATGGCGTCACGAACAATCAATTTTTGAATCGTGTTAATCCATCGGCGACCGCCGGTCACGGGACGAATTATACCAGCGTGGATATCGGCAGCGCCATTGGAGCTATTACCGTGCTCTCAACTAATTCGTTGACTAATGCATCTGCATCAACAATGACCTTGAGTAATGTGGTTGTGCCGGCGGCTTCCAGCGAGCTGCTGCTGGTGGGGGTTTCGTTCAACCCTGGCTCAACTGTTTCCGGTATTACCTATGGTGCGAAGAGTTTAAGCTTGGTCACGCGTTCCAGTGACAACAATTTGGTAGGTGCGGAAATCTGGGGGCTGACGAATCCGCCTGTCGGCACCACCAATTTGGTGATTTCTTTTGCGACCACCGCTACCTCAATTACCGCTGGTGCCTTGGTTTTGAGCGGAGTCAACCAGAGCACTCCTTATTCGGCTACTAGCACCAACCTCGCCGCCAACAGCACACCTACTGTGACCATTGCTTCGGCGGTGGGCGAGCAGGTCTTTAACTCTATTTCCATCCGTGGCGGCCCTGCAGTCACCGCGACGCCGAGCGGTTCTGGGCAAGTCCAATACTGGAGCTTACCTTGCAGGAACACCACTGTTAACTTGGGTGCGGTTAGTCTCATGCCAGGTGCCAGCAGTGTCACTAATTCATGGACGACTACAGGAGCCGCCACGAGTTGGTCGAGTTGTGCCGTCTCCATCAAGCCGGCTGCCGGTGGTGGCGGGCCGACCACGAATACGACCTCATTTGTCCAGACGCCTGCGTTTGCCTTGCCGTTCACGATGCCGGCGGGCGGCGCGGTGATCACGCCCGGCTTCCAGCTCGCGGCCAAGCACGTGATCCACTGCGTCGGCCCGATCTACGCGC
>Ga0214190_1000042_pt1 | contig 49741 bp, 33 predicted proteins | sample TroBogEpilimnion_41_FD_153028 | JGI IMG/M metagenome (GOLD analysis project Ga0214190, IMG submission 153028) | Freshwater microbial communities from Trout Bog Lake, WI - 15JUL2008 epilimnion | ecosystem: Environmental > Aquatic > Freshwater > Lake > Epilimnion/Euphotic zone | place: Trout Bog...
CCGCCGTGCCGTCTTCTTTGTCGCGTTCCTCGCTGTCCACGTAGCCGATCGTCCAGCCTTCGTGACTCATCGGTTTACCCTTCGCATCCAGCAAGACCAGTTCCGCCGCCGCCGCCGAATAAGCCCAAAGCCCAAGCAGACTCAAGACCAGAGCGACCGCAAGTCTAGCGCCTCTCATTATTGGCGTAATCATAAATTTCGACGATTGGATTTTGGTAAAAAATCATGCCTTATAAGTTCAGTTGGTGACTGGGCTTGCAAGAACTGTGGGTATGATTTTTCGTTTGACCACAATGTTTTTCATATAGCAATAAGTGGTATCGCTAGGTCCGGGTGAGCCGGACGAGCCTTCCATTTGGTAGTCAATAATCAACCAGCATGGACTATCAACAAACGTGGTCGCCGTTTGTTCCGTTTCCAACACGTCGTCAATGTAGTATTGGAAAATTACTTTTTTTGAATCTTTCAAGGTGGCAACCAGCCGGTAGGTGTGCCAAACCGATTCGGCATCTGAAACCTTGGTGATTTTACCCTGCCAATGGCCGTCATAGGTGTTTTGATTACACCCGGTGCTGCCCTTGAATTCCATGAAATCGCTTTCCGGCGGCCAGGAGTTTGCCCCGGTTAGCCAAAAGGCTGGCCAGGTTCCCTTTTGAGTGGGGGCTTTGAACTGGCCACTGATATCCCAAACCGGGTATTGCGGACTGATGGTGATTTGTTGCTTGAGATAAAAAGTTCCTGAATCATAGCGGATGGTTAAATGTGGATTTGCACGGCTCTTGCCCTCGTAATTATTGGTCAGCGAGGAGGTCATGGTCACGATACCGCCAGCAACCGTGACATTGGTCTGATTCATCCGTGCGCTACCGTTGTGGTCTGTGCCCCAAGGATAATTATAGCTCCATTTGTTGGTAAAAGCACTGACGCTGCTGAAAGAAGCGCCATCCACTAGTGTTTCCCAACCAACGTGTGGCGATGAGGTCGGGACAGAAAGCCCGGCAACAAAAGTAGCGTCATAGCCATGACTACCGCCAAATTCAACCGGTCCACCCTCTGTCGGTATCAAGACAATCTCGCCGCCGGCATAGGGGTTTCCCGATGCTGTAAACAGGCTTACCCAAGACGAAGTAAGGGTATTGCGAATCGCGTAGGCATAAACCGTATTCGGCAATAAAGTCAGTGAAAGCCCAGTCCATTGCAGCCAGTTATTTTCGGTAAGCACAGAAGTGCTTTGCGATGTGTAACTGGCAACCAAAGTTGCCTTGCTACCGGAGATGGAATAAATCCAAAGACGATGCGGTTGAGGAGTAGTGAAGATTTCACCGCCACCATCACCCGCAATTCGAATGGACAGCGAATCCAGTTGATACCCGGTCGGAGAACTTCCCGTCGTAAAAGTCTGGCCGCAGGCAGGACTATTATTTATGTAGTAATTGAAGCCGTCAGGAACAGCATCATACCCTGATACGCTCAATTGTGCGATATCGTTCGGCCCAGGTTTGGGAGCCGACGCACCAATGTCGGTGAGCGTTTGTGAACGAACATCGCCGCACAAACAAATACAAATTCCAGCCAACAATGCTTTATATGATTTCGTCACAAAAATCTATTGTCTAACCCATGCAAACCGCCATCGTAAATTTTTAATTGTAGTTCAACTTTGCGCGCCGCATGTGTCGCCTAATGTTACAGAGGACGCTGGCATTTATCTATCACCCGATTGGGTATAAATTATTTTACTCGCATTGAGCATCATGACGCCATTGGTGACCGCGAACCGCGCCTACGGGAAATCCGCACGCGGGAAGTTATAGGCCGGACGCAGTGGAAGCCGTCTCATGAATCGAGGTAGACGTGCTGCTGGCGTGGGCCGATTTTGCTGGTGAGATCGCATTCAACGACCACTGTTCGTGCCAGCGCAAGAGCGGTTTGCCATCCGCAGTAAATTCAAGCGGCAACCAGACATAACGCGAATCGGGCAAGTCCCATTGATTCCAGCGGTCGGCCATAAAAATGAAAGTGTCGGCACGGCCTTGCACCGGCAGGACAAAAGTGCTTTGCGAACTGAAGGTCTTGTCGGCGTCGTTGCCCACGCAAGGGTTACCAAGTTCGGTCCACGGACCAAAAATATTGTCGGCCACGGCGGAGCGCGCGGCATTGGGTGCCCAGGCAGAACAACCGGACGCAACGACATAATACTTGCCGGCGCGCTTGAACACCGTCGGCGCTTCCATGCTGCGACCGATAAATATGCGGGCATACTTACCCGCCGGGCGCAAATAGTCATCGGTCAGGAGCGAGACGTGCATCACGGGATTTTCTTCGGAAGAATAAAATTGATAGGCCTTGCCGTCGTCATCCACGAAGACCGTCATGTCGCGCGCCATCTGGCCCTTCTCGAAATCACGCGCGAGCGGATTTGAATCACTTACCAGCTTGTCTGCGGCGGTGACATTCTCAGGCCAAATGCCGGCATTGGGCCGAAAGCTTCCCAAATACTTGAATGGCCCAGTCGGGTTGTCGCTCACGGCCACGCCGGAACGCGCGGCAGAGTAGCTGGTAGTGTCAATGTGCACCCACATGACGAATTTTTTGGTGGCACGATTATAAATCACCTTGGGACGTTCCAGCACTTTGCTGGAATCTAATTCGCTTTGGGGGTCATTGGTCACCGCTGCCAGCACGATGCCCTGATTTTTCCAATCCGTAAGGTTGGTGGAGGCATAACAGGAGACGCCAACTGTATCTACGCGCGTGCCGCCCCAAGACTTGTTACAGTCCGGCAGATACGTCTTGCCCGTCTTGAACTCACCATACCAGTAGTAAACGCCTTCGTGATATAGCACACCGCCGCCGTGGGCGTTGATGGCCTTGCCGTCCGTGTCACGCCACACTTCGCCCGGCGCAAACTCCGGCGTCAGCACCGCGCCGCTGGCTGGCTGGCCGACAACCTTGGCGATCACAAACAGCATTGCGAGCAGGCAAATAAATCTGCCCAGCAGTCGCGTGCCGCTTATACCTACCGCAAGATTCTGCTTGTTCGATTTGCTCATATAAAACTCCTGCTCTTATTTAAAAAATTGCGGGGTGCCGGCACCCAATTAGCCGGCACCCCGCTTCACCTCAAACGAGCCCCACAACTCGTTCAATTCTGCTTACGGATAAACCAAGCGATAGAACGATGACGGCAAGCTCGGATTGGCCGTGATGTTCGTGCTGCTGACGCTGCCGTCCGTCAAATACACCCAGTTGGTGCCAAGTCCACTCGTCAGGCTGTTGGTCTGAATCTGCAAACGCCAGCCCTGACCCGCGGGCCAAGAGAGGCTCAAGACGCTGCCACTCACACTGTTCGTGATGCTGGCCGGGCCGCTCGGTCCGGTGGCAATAACACTCAACACACCATTGGTGAAGGTGAACGCTTTTCCAGAGCCAGGGCTGCCGGAGATGCTGCCGAAGTTGCTGGCGCTGGTCGCCCCAGCACCGCTTACCAGAGTGAATGTCTGACCGGCAGTGAATGTGCCAGCCGACGCGATATTCAGCACGCCGCCGTATGTCACACTGCCACCCGCCACGATGGCGGTGTTCGCCGGAGTGCTGCCATTCACCGTGAACAAGTTCGTTGAGCCAGAGTTCAACACAAGGTTGTTGTTGATGGTCAGCGTGCCGCTGCCGCTGACGCCCGGTGCGAGCGTGGCACCGGAGTTGACCGTGACCTTACCAGCGATAGTGCCCGTGCCCGCGAGAGTGCCGGCATTGACCGTCGTCTGGTTTGTATAGGTGTTGACGCCATTCAAACGCAGTGTGCCATTGCCGCTCACCGTGAGTGCGCCGGTTCCGGAGATAACACCGGACAACGTCTGAACCGCCGAACTTCCATACACAAGCGTGCCCTTATTAGTGATAACTCCGGAGAAGTTGCCACCGCCCGCCAACAGACCGGCTCCGTCAATCCGAACCGTTCCGGCATTGATGGTGAGGTCGTTATTATAGTTATTCAAACCGGAGAGCGAGAGCGTGCCATTACCGTTCTTGGTGAGTCCGCTTCCGCCGTTATCAATCACGCCCGAAATGTTCAGGTCAATTCCGCTAGGCACCGATCCAGCGGCGGTGGAAATAATCAAACCATTTCCACGCAAGGCAATGTTGCCGCTGATGGTAGCAACCACATTGGTAGCCAAACTGTTGATAGTGGCACCAGTGGTCGGGTCGATATTGTAGTATAAACCAGCACCAGAACTCATCGTGCCACCGGTTAGATTAAACGTAGTGCGATAACCTTCGTTACCACCACTGTTGGTCATCGTGCCGCCATAGATGTTAACCGTCGAAACGCACGCACCCGAGCTATAACCCAGAGCGTCCCAAACCGACAGATTAACCAACCCTGCCGGATTAATGTTCAAGACACCTTGAATAGATCCGCTACCGCCACCGGCCGCCAGCGCCAGCGCGCCGCCATTCACGGTCGTTCCGCCCGTATAGCTGTGCTTGTTATTGATGGTCAAGGTGCCACTGCCCGTTTTCGTCAGCGGCATCGAACCAACCAAGCTACCAGATCCGTTAAAGGAGTAATCGGTGGTAGCATTGACGGTCACTTTGACCGGTGCCAAAGCTATGGCATTGATGACCACAAAGCTGGCAGCGGTGTCATCAAACAACGTGTAATCATTCGTCAGGAACGCAACTCCGTCCGCCTGCGCGACCGTGTTTGACCAGTTTAGCGAAGTCAAATCCCAAGCCGTAATATCCGTGCCATCTATGCCGCGCCACGACAATGTGTCCGGCAGATAGACGCTGATTGTGCCGACCGTGCTGACGGCACTCAAGCCCGTCGAATTGGTGATAACCACATAATAACTATTAGTGGCCACCGCAGTCGTGCTAGGCGAATAGGCGCTGTTGGTCGCACCGCTGATCGGCGCACCGGTAAGAGCCAAGAGGTTGGTGCTCCACCATTGGTAGGACAGAGTTCCCGGACCATAGGCTGCCACACTGACACTCGCCGGATTACTAATCGGAACCAACACGTCGGTGGGCTGGCCGAAGATATTGATTACCGGGTTCGCCAAGGAATAGGCCATCTGGATTTGCGCACCATTGAGCGCTCCGTCTCCAGTCACCCGAGCATAGGTGCCACGGAGAACGCCATTCGTCACCACAATGTTGGTGAAGGTGACATAGTTGTTATTTAAGATGAATGAAGAATCAGTAGTCGAATTAGCCGTGTTCGTTACACCGCCAATGACAAAGGTTGTATGCGAGCCGTGATAGCCGCCATTATCCGAGTAGAGTGCCACATTGTAGCCGCCAGCCGGAAGATTGCTAAAGCTAAAGGTCAGATTGGTGGCGGTCTGACTCAGCAAATAGTGCTGGAACAACCCAATCGTGGTGGCTCCAGAAGTGAAGTCTGCAATATGCTGAGCGTTGAATGAAACACCCAATCCCGTTGATCCATCATCGGCCAGACTGGTCGTGCTACCACCCAGGGTATTCATCAAGTTCCAATAAGTTCCGGTTCCGCCCGGAAGCGCTCCGGCACCGCTGTAGCTAATCTGATAGGAGTAATTGGCCACGAAGGTCGTCGGGTTAAGCACGGTAAGGGTTGTCGCCGTGCTGGTCGCGCTGCCAATCGAATTAGTTGCAAACAACTGATATTGGCCGGCGTTGTTAGTGGTCACTGAAGCGATGGTGTAGGTGGTGTTGGTAGCTCCCGTAATATTGACCCACCCACTACCGTCGTTGAATTGCCACTGATATTTAATCGGTAGAGCACCATTAAAGGTCGCAGACATGGACACCGATTGCTGAACCAAAGCACCAGCAGGAGTAATCGTCGTATCCACGAGCACGCTTGGCGCAAAGAGCGGGGTAACACCGACTACGAACGCGGCATCTATGGTCGGATCCGTGCTATAGCTGACAGCTCCGATACCGCTGCTCGGAAAAACGCTAGACTGTCCGTTGGCATAGTAGTCCACTTCGGAGGCATCTCCATCGTTCCCCAACTTCCAGTATCCTGTGCCATTATTTTTAATGGAGAATGCGTAGGTGGTGTTGGGGCTTAATATATTCGTCAGGCCAGCCACCACTATCCAAGCACCATCCGTAGAACCAGACAAAGTTCTGGTCAAGGTATTGACGGTTTGATACGTCGTTAGGAGAACGGCATTACTGCCAACCATCTGATAAATATTCAGCGTGTAAGACTCCGGAGTCCCGCTTAAACCGCCACCGATGCTGCTCAATTCCTGCACAAACGAAATACTGGTCAGCGGATAGCCCGCGCCGGTCGGCGGTGTGCTACCCGTGGTGAAGACCTGGCCGGGACGATTGTCCACATAGTAATTCAGATTAGATACAATCGTGGGAACCGTCCAGCCATTTCCCATACCACCCGTGACTTGCGCCACATCATTGCTTCCCAGCGTGGGCGCAGAGGCGGTGTATAAGGGCCCGTCCGCGATAGTGGCCAGAGTCGTATTCGTCTGCGGCGGTAAGGCCACCAGAAGTTGCACGGCCGAGCTGGCCAAAGTTGACGGGCTGCCGCTCGGATAATTGGAAGCTACCAAATAATAGCCGCCCGTGTTTGTGAGCTGCGCACTGCTGAGTGTATAGGTAGAGTTGGTAGCTCCGGCAATGGCAACCGTCACACCGGCGTTGGTGAACATCCATTGATAGGTCGGCAACGGTATGCCACTGAATCCTGCAGCCAACGTCGCCGTGCCACCCACAAAAAGCCCGCTGGTCGAGATGATGGTGTTTGCCGTAAGGGTCGGCCCAAAGTCCGGCACAACCGGTCCGTTACCGAGGTGAGCCAAGAAATTTCCATCTTCATTGGCATCACTGCCATAATTTACCGTTCCACCCGCCGCCGGAATCAGGCACACCTGACCGCCGGCATACGGATTACCGTTGGCATTGCCAACTTGTAGGTAGCCACCGTTAGCACTGATGGTATAAGCATAGGTGGTGAGTGGCGAAAGAAGATTGGTCAGCCCAATCCATTTCGTCCAAGTTCCGGTGCCAATTGCCGGGGCGGTATTATTGTTAACATAGGTGCTAATCAGCGTGGCGTTACCACCGAAGACGGAATATATCCGCAGCGTATAGACGACGCCGGAGCCATGTGATCCGTTAATACTACCCATGCCAATGTATAGGCTGTTGAGCGTGTATCCGTATGGATTTGATCCGGTGGTAAAGGTCTGACCGGGCGGGTTGCCATTGTTGTCATAATAGTTCAACCCAGCCGGCGAGCCCTGATTGCCAGTTGTGCTCAATTGCGAGATATCGAGGCCAGAGGCCGCCGGTGCGCCACCGACATTAAGAATTTCCACATCCGTCAGCGCACTCACAGACAACTGTGCAAAGCTGCTGATGGCGGAACCCGATCCATTGGTGCAAATCAAGCGGTAGTAACCCGCGTTCGTGGTCGCCACATCATAGTAAGTCAAAGAACTATTGGTAGCACCGGTAATATTGTTGGTGAAGGTGGCCAAATCAGAAATCTGCCATTGGAAAGCCAGCGGGCTGTTACCGGTGAAGGTAGCACTCGCAGTTACCACGCTGCCCGCCACCGCACTCGACGGAATGACGGTTGTTTGCAGCGCCACCGCCGGAGCTCCGGAAATTGCGGAAAGCTTCATGACAAACGTGCCATCAAAGTCGGAAGATGTCCCGTAGTTCACCGATCCCGTTCCACCAGCCAACGCGATCAAGGCCGCTTTACCACCGGTATAAGGATTGCCGCTGGCATTGTAGATTTCCATGCGCGCTCCCTGCACACTATAGGCATAAGTGGTGTTCGGTGCGAAAACATTGGTCAAACCAATCCATTTCATCCAGTCCCCGCTCACCGTGGACGCCCCGGTGTAGGTGGTCGTGTAAGTTGTCAGCAGCGTGGCGTTGTTGCTGTTGGCAGTATCCAGTGAATAAATCCGCAGAGTATAAGTGCCGCCGGAAGCAGCGCCCTGAATTTTATAATAAAGCGCCGGGAGAAAATAGCCGTTGCCATTGGTTCCAGTGGTGAAGGACTCGCCCGGCGCTGGTGTATTGTCCTGCCAGTAATAATTCAATCCGCCGGGACTTTGCGTGTTACCGGTGGTGCTCACCTGCACGAGGTCAGTTGTGTTCGTCGCCGGATTGTTGGCACCCGTATCAATCACCTGAGCCGAGACCAAATTGGTGACGGTGAATTGCGCGAAAGCCGTAGCGCCAGCGCCCACAAAGTTGGTGGCCGTCAAGCGGTAGTAACCAGCGTTGGTGGCGACTACGTTGTTAATTGTGTAAGTAAGGTTGGTAGCGCCGGAAATATTATTCGTAAAGGTGGCGTTGTCCGAGAATTGCCACTGATAGGCCGAAATTGTTGGTGTGCCCGTCAAGCTGGCGGTCATAGTCACGTCGTAACCAACCGCAACCGTGGCCGACGGCGAAATCGCTACCGTGCCGCCCGGGACAACTGGTGTCTGGAGAATCATGGTGGCCGGCGTGTTGGTATATGAGCCAGCACCATCAGTAACTACCAAGCGGATTTGATAAGTGCCCGCCGTCATACCTGTCGTGTTCAACGCATAGGTGTTAGTAGTAGAGCTAGGAAAGTTAGTCCAAGTCGCACCGCCCGACGCGCCGTCCGATTGCCACGCGAAGGTAAAGGTTGTCGCACCGAAGAAATTGGCCGAACTGAAAGTAGCGGTTTGACCAATGTAAACCGGATTGGCCGGAGAAATGGTCGTGGACAACGCATACGGGTCAGGGATAGCAGTCATACCTGCATCAAATGCCAAATCAGCAGAGGAGTATCCCGGCGTTGCAAAAGCGTCGGTGGGATAATTGCCCGCCTTACCGTTCGCATACGGTTGAGAACTGTCAGCCGCCGGCGTCCACCAGCCACCACCACCATTTCGATTTACCGAGAAGGCATAAGCGGTGTTGGGTGCAAGAATATTGGTCTGACCAACAAAATTAATCCAGTCACCCGCCGTGAAGGTCGTCTGGTTGGTGGTGACATATTGTGTGAGCAAAGTCGCATTGCCCGCATTGGCATTGGTCATTGAATAAACCCGCAAATTATAAGTCGTCAACTGTGGCTGGCCACCGCCCTGCGACCCGGCCCGCTCTTTAAGATAGATTTGATTAAGGAGATAACCCTGCGGATTTGACCCGGTCGTAAAGCTCTGGCCAGGACGCTGGTTATCAATGTAATTGCCAGTATCCTGAGTCGTGCCACTCAATGAGTATTGATCGTCACTGCCCGGCGTGGGAGCCGACGCCCCGAAATCAAAAACACCAACGAAGCCAGTGGTCTGGGCTTGGCCGCTGCCCACCAGCGCGAATAGCGCGGCAATCAACAGGGCGATGCCACCCAGGCGTCTCGCGAACAAGGATGATATAAGGGTGAGGGTTGACATATAATTTCGGCTGCAGGGTTGGTTGTGCATAACTGGTTTTTTGATTTTAGGTTTGATCACTATCTGACGACTTAGACTGACTGACGGCATAGCTTTTATGTTTTTAGTAGATGGCTAGGGCTTGCTTTAAATTACCATGGGATTCTTTTAGAGCATAACGTTCTTCTGGGTGAATATGGCCTACTCTTTCGGGTAAAAAATTAACGCCCGTCAAGGGTCGTTGGCCTCCACCACATTAAACCCTTACCTTTGGTGCCAGCGGTCGGCGTATTACTTTGCGCATAATAATCTTGATATTTAATATACGTGGCAGATCCGCCCGCTTGCAATATGATGGCTCCCGACACATGCAAGGTGCCAAGACCTTCGTAAAAAGGATAATTACTACCATCATTCCAATTCCCACCCGTGCCATTTTGATCTGGCTCCCACATCATATAGCATTCCGGGCTCCATATTTGGGATTGTTTGCACATACCTCCACCCACCATCCCTTGAGGACTCATCACATAACTACCTATTTGATTACCCCGAGTAGCCCAAGATGTGGTCGCACTCCCAGGCAAATCCAATGGACACCGATAAACGGCATCATTGTTAATATACTGCCAAAACGAACCAGACTTTAAGCTGGCCAGTCTGGCCTTCTCAAAACCGGTCGGATTAAGATTATACACCGCCAACGAATAGGAGGTGGTTGGGAGACTTTGACCATAAAGCCAACCGGGCGTAGCATTCGTCCCAGAGTTTCCGCCATCATAATTCGGAAGCGGCAGCGAGTCTTTGCTATCGCTACAATACATCGCTAAAGCCAATCCTAGCTGATGATTATTATTCAAACAATAGGTGCGCTTGGCCTTTTGCTTCGATGCTGCCAGCGCCGGCAATAGCATCGCGGCCAAAATCGCTATAATCGCGATAACGACGAGAAGTTCGATCAAGGTGAATCCGCGCTTAGTGATGGTGATTAAATTTTTCATTTTATGTTGGGGTTTCTCAAGATGGCAGTTGAAACATGTGACAAATTATTGCGGGAAGTTCCAACCTTGCGGGAAAATACTATTAGTGCTGCTATTCATCGCTTCTCGTAACTTGACAACATTATCGGATTCAGCATGGCCGTCTGCCACCAGAAGGTTGCCAGATTTCTGATGGGTTTCATCCTGCGACCACGCCCAAGATGCCGTTGCGGTGAAGGTGGTGGCGTCGAACGCCTTTGCCACTGTGGCACTAGCCACACCGGGTGCGAGGGCGGTTGCAACGAAGGCGTATGGAGCCGAGCTGTTGGCAGTGGTCGCAGCACCAATGTTTTCGTCGCCCATTACAATCAACTGCGGATCCGACTCATTGGCGTCACCGTTCACAAAATAGCTGCAAGCAATACCACCACCAAACGCGGTAGACGGCGTAACATGATAGGTGTCGATAGGACAATGAAGCACATTCGGCGTGGATAATTGGCTAGACATAACCGAAAACACCTGATTAGGGTTCAAACCACCAGTTGCCGCCGTCGCTCCATGTTGCACGTTTTCACTCGCACCGCCAGCCGCGACCGTAACCGCCATCGGATACTTGTCGCCATAGTCTTGACTCCACATGCGAAAGGCGAGGCCGACCTGCTTGAGGTTGTTGACACAATTAATACTCATTGCCTTCCGTTTGGATGCCGCGAGCGCGGGCAACAGCATCGCCGCGAGAATTGCGATGATGGCGATGACAACCAATAGCTCAATCAAGGTGAAGCCTTGATTATTCATCCGGTTGGATATTTGCGATTTAGATGTCTTCATTTTTCTGGCTGCTACGACGTTGTTTAATCAAATTATTCGCTTGGTATTGGCGAACGATTTTTTAAATTTTATTTGGGCTTATTCAGAACGTAACATAAGCTGCGACTTTTCGTCCACTTTCCTATCAGGCGAAAACAAATTACCCGAACGGGTAATTTTTGAAGGCTTGCAAAAACCGCTGGTTTGATTGAATGTTCACGGACCCATTCATATTTTGTGAACCCTTTTTACGCTGCAACTTTAAGCATTTTTCTCGTTGGCGCTTGCAACGTAGTGTCGGCCGATTTAGCGCCGCCGCCGGCCATGGTATTAACGAATGTAGCAGAAATCCTCCACTTGAGTGCGGCGCAGGCGGCGCAAGGCCTACCGGTGGAGGTGCAAGGCGTGGTGGTTGATGAATCTAAACCACGGGAACACGCGGTGATTCTTCAAGATCAAGGCACCGGCATCTATTTGTTTTCGGAGACCAATCTATTTGCACCCTTCCATCGGCGGGATGTTTTGGCGGTTGAAGGTGTCACCAGCAAAGGCCAGTTCGCGCCCTGCGTCATCGTCACCAAAGCGAAAAAAGTCGGCTGGAGTGAAACTATTGACGCGCAACCGGCCACCTATCAACAATTGGTTTCCGGCGCTTTGGACGCGCAATATGTGCAGATTTCTGGTGTGGTGCGACAATGCCGCCCCGCAGTATCCGATGCTGAAAATAATAATTGGCGCCTAGTGCTGGATGTGGATGGCGGCACAGTTTTGGTGAGAATTCCAGGGTCGCAAAATCCGCAAATCAATGAGGATGCCGAGGTGAATATTCAAGCCGTATGCCTCTATCAATTTAACCAGAAACGGCAGGCTTTAAGCCCCATCTTGGCCATCCCGCGCGGTGAATCTGTAACTGTAATTAAAGATTCACCCACTAATCCATTTGCAGCTCCGTTCCGATCTTCGGCCAGCCTCTTGCAATACTCGCCCGACGTTGCTTACGGACATCGGGTGCATGTGCGCGGAACAGTCACCGGCTCATCCAGCAATCAGGAGGAGGCCGACACGGTTTGGATTCGCGATAATTCCACGGGACTGCGCATCCAAATCCGCCAAGCGACCGAACTGCACCCCGGTGACGAAATTGAAGCCCTTGGTTTTCCTGGGCGGATTTATTCCAATCCGGTTTTGGAAGACGCCATCTATCGCAAAGTCGGCCAACGTCCCCCGCCTGATCCAATAAATCTTACCAGCATTTCCAATGTGTTTGATTGTCAAGATGACCTCATTAGCATAACCGCGAAACTGACCGACATTCAGCCAGCCATCGACGGTTTAATTTTGACTTTGGAAAAGAATCGAACGGTTTTCAAAGCAATCCTGAAGCATCCCACCAATCCCAACACGCAATCTGATTGGCCGGTTGACAGTCAGGTTCGTGTCGTCGGCATTTGTTCGGTTTCTTATGATAGTTTGCAGCCGGAAATTGGATTCTGGCACCCGCAATCATTTCAAATTCTACTCCGGTCGCCCGCCGACCTTACCATCCTCAAATTTCCACCGTGGTGGACCCCTAAACATATCGGGATGCTGCTTGGAATTATTGTAACTGGCTTGCTCATATTCAGCGGGGTGTTGATGTTTTATGCGCGGCGCCGGCTCAATGAACAAACCCACCGCCGCGCCACAGCCGAGGCGGAATTTGCCGCCATTCTTAACGAGCGGAATCGTCTGGCGCGGGAGATTCACGATACGCTGGCACAAGGTTTAACCGCCACCTCGGTGCAGTTGCAACTGGCAAAAGTCAATCTGTCGGACGCCGCCGATGCCACGCACCAGCACCTCGACATGGCGCAGCAATTGGTTCGCGGCAGCTTGGAGGAAGCGCGCAATTCTATTTGGAACATGCGCCCGCAAGTGTTGGAGACAGGCGATCTGGCCACGGCCTTGAAAAATATTCTGACACAACTATCAAAAGGGGTCGTTGCCGAAACCCGGTTTGATGTCGTGGGCCGGAACCGCCGCCTCCCAGCAGTCGTTGAAAACAATGTTTTGCGCCTGGGCCAGGAAGCGATTACCAACGCGGTGAATCACGCCCGCGCAAAAAAAATCAACGTCCGACTGGAGTTTGACCCTAAGCATTTTTTCCTAACGGTGATAGATGACGGGCGCGGCTTCGATTCGGCCAATCCGCCGCCGAGCAGCGGGGGCTTCGGCTTGGTCGCCATGCACGCACGGGCGAAGGAGTTGAATGGAAAATTGGAAATCCGCTCGACAGCCAATCAAGGCACGACCGTTAGTTTAAGCCTGCCACTAATGGGGGATTAAAAAATTACCCGGATGAGTAAATGACTTAAGCCACATGAGTGCTAACTTGACATGAAAAAATTGATCAAAGTGAGCAAACAAAAAAATATCCGCCTTCTACTGGTGGACGATCATCCGGCATTCCGCACGGGCATGGCCACGCTCATCGGCCGAGAGCCCGACTTGGAGGTCATCGCCGAAGCGGGCGACGGTTTTGAGGCGATTAAAATTTACCGCGAATTAAAACCCGACGTGGTGTTGATGGATTTACGCCTGCCTGGCATCGGCGGGGTTGAAACCACCATGGCCATTCACAAGGAGTTTCCGGACGTCCGCGTGATTGTGCTCACCACCTTTGACACGGATGAGGATATCTATCGCGCGATTCAAAGCGGGGCTAAATCTTATCTGCTCAAGGATACTCCCCACGTCGAACTAGCCAACACCATCCGCGCCGTCTTTAACGGACAACAAGTCCTACCACCAAAGTTTGCCAGCCGACTAATCAGCCGACTGATGCGCGCTGACATATCAGAAAGAGAAATGGAAGTGCTAACCCTGCTGGTCAAAGGGCTCGGCAATAAGGAAATGTCTCAGTCCCTCTCCATCTCCGAGGACGCCGTGAAGGCTCGCCTGAAAACTTTATTCACCAAGCTTAACGTGCATGATCGCACCGAAGCCGCCATCAGTGCCATCCGCCATGGCATCGTGCATTTAAATTAAAATAACTTCTGGTATAACGGCCTTGCACTGATTGGTGCGAGCTAGAGGCAAGTAATAAGATCAGAAATTGGCACGTGCTGAACGCAGCCGCCAGTTGTTCAACGATAGCTGCGAATGGACCTTACGCTCCGGCGGGTAAAATGTGTCATGAAGAAAATTAATGGCGCATAAATATTGAATTGCAACCGTCACCCTGAATATTTCTTCTATGAATAACAAACACACGCTCCTTGCTATTTTTTTGCGACGCGCCTTCGCGGCACTTATGCTGTATGCGTTTTCGCTGACGGCGGACGCACGCGTGACCGAGGATTTCGACGCCGACTGGATGTTCAGCAAGGGCGATTACGCGTCGGCGATGATGCCGGCGTTTGATGACAGCGGTTGGCGGACTTTGAATGTGCCGCATGATTGGAGCATCGAAGGACCGTTCAGCGCGGAATATGGCAGCGGCAACGGCTACGCGCCCGGCGGCCTCGGTTGGTATCGCAAACATTTCCAACCCGACGCCGCGCTGAAAAACAAACTGGTCGCGATTGAATTCGACGGGGTTTATGACAACTCGGAGGTGTGGATCAACGGCCAGTTCGCCGGCGCGCGGCCGTATGGCTACATCGGTTTTCAATATGACCTGACGCCGTATCTGAAATGGGATGCGGACAATGTCGTGGCCGTGCGCGTGGACCATTCGCGCTTTGCCGACTCGCGGTTCTACACCGGCTCGGGCATCTATCGCAACGTCCGGCTGACCATCACCGACAAGCTGCACATCGCGCACTGGGGCACGTCGGTGACGACGCCCAAGATAAAAAAGGCTTCGGCCAGCGTCCGCGTCGAGACGACGATTGAAAATAATTACGCCGACCAAAGAAAATTCTCGCTGCAAACGGACATCGTCGCGCCGGACGGGAAAATTGTGGCGAGCCTGACCACGGCAAAATCGGCGGCGGGCAATTCGGTCCAGACGCTGGCGCAGGAGCTGAAAGTTTCGCAGCCGCAATTATGGTCGCTCGCAGCGCCGGCGCTTTACACCGTGATAAGCCGCGTCAAAGCCGGCGAAACGGTCGTTGATGAAACCGAAACGCCGTTCGGAATCCGCACCGCAACTTTTGACGCGGACAAGGGATTTTTTCTCAACGGCGTTTCGACGAAGCTCAAGGGCGTCTGCCTGCATCACGACGCCGGCTCGCTGGGCGCGGCGGTTCCCGACCAGGTGCTGGCGCGGCGTTTGCGTTTGCTGAAGGAAATCGGCGTCAACGCGATCCGCACCAGCCATAATCCGCCCGACCCGGAACTTTTGAACCTGTGCGACCGGATGGGTTTTCTCGTGATGGACGAGGCGTTTGACGAATTCACGCCGTCGAAAAACAAATGGGTGGTCGGCTGGAATGCGGGCGTGGCCAGTCGTTTCGGCTATGGCGAAATTTTCGCGCAATGGTCGGTCACGGACATCCAGGACATGGTGCGCCGCGACCGCAATCATCCCAGCATCATCCTGTGGAGCATCGGCAACGAGATTGATTATGCGAACGATCCTTTTTCCGATCCGGTGCTGGGAGAAGAGTATCATCCCGAAAATCCGCCGGCCAAAGATATGTTGAAATGCGCCGCGCCGCTGGTCGCCGCCGTAAAATCCTTGGACCGCACGCGGCCGGTCACCGCCGCGCTCGCCACCGTGAAAATGTCCAACGTCGTCGGCCTGCCGGAATTGCTCGATGCCGCCGGCTACAATTATCAGGAAGCGCGCTATGCGGACGACCACAAACAATTTCCGAAACGGATCATTTACGGCAGCGAGAACAGCCATCAATACGGCGCGTGGCGCGCGGTGCAAACCAACAACTACATTGCCGGGCAGTTTCTCTGGACGGGCATTGACTACCTCGGCGAGGCGCGCGCCTGGCCGGTTCGCGCGAGCGGCGCGGGACTGTTCGACCTGTGCGGGTTCAAAAAGCCGCTCGGCTGGTTCCGGCAAAGCCTCTGGAGCGAGAAGCCGATGGTCTATCTTTGCGTTTCCACCGGCGACGGCGGGAAGCGCGGTTTCGCCGGTGTGGAAAATTGGAACTGGCCGTCAAACTCGACCGCGACGGTGCTGTGTTTTGCCAATTGCCCCGAAGTCACTTTGACGCTGAACGACAAAGTCATCGGAACAAAAAAACTTTCCGAAGCCGTCAACGGCATTTTGAGCTGGCAGGTTCCTTTCGAGCCGGGAACGCTCAAAGCCGTCGGCCGCGCGGACGGACAGGTGGTTTGCGATTACGCCTTGAAAACCGCCGGTTCACCGAGCCGGATTGAACTGTTGTCCGACGCGACGGAACTTCGCACCAACGGCAAAGATGTCGGCCACGTTGAATTTCGGATTGTTGACGCAAACGGCGTGCGCGTGCCGGACGCGGAACCGGAAGTGAAGTTTGAAATGACCGGACCGGCCAAAATCATCGGCCTTGGCAACGGCGATTTGAGCAACAGCGAAAATTGCCGGGACGAGACGCACCGCGCGTTTCAAGGCCGTGGCCTGGCGATCCTGCAGGCGGCCATGATTCCCGGCGACATCACCTTGAAAGCCACGGCACCCGGCCTGGAATCCGCCAGCGTGACCTTGCGAAGCCGATGATAAGATAATTGTTGATGTAATTTAATGTCCAACAAGGCTTCGAAGGCGAACCTACTGTTTTGGGACCGTCATTCTCACCGGCAATAAGTTCGCCAAAACCCGCCAATGACCTGCGGTTGGGCAACTATGGCCATGTTCCCACGTTCGCACTGTCCGAGTTTAAACCCTCAGCTTTTACACCACTTCTGACTGGGATAGGTTGGCCTTGAAGCGTTTCAAGTGAAGCTGATCTGCCAATGTTTTGACGTTGACTGAAATCAGCTTTCTGGGACTAAATCTCTGCGATGGAAAGTCAAAAACAGCCACTTCAATTCGCTGCGCAATTCCCAACAGCAGACGGGTCAGCTGTTTGGTTAAGATTCACCCACCACTTGCACCTCGGACCTAATGGAAGCATTTTTGCTGCTCGATGACCGAGTGCAGCATATGGCTAGGCAAATCTGAACGAAGCGGCCTGACAATATGATTGGAAATGCTCCAGCCGACCAGCAAGGTCAGATTTAGTTAGAAGTCGCGAATAAATTCACACCGGCAACAGCAGCATTCGCCACCTATTGTAAATTTTTTTACGCCTGTAAAACGGTCTAGCTATTTAAGCTCGCCGCCGACATCTACCCCCCCCCGCCCCGCTATGTAAAGCCTGACACAAACCGACACAAAACCGGCTCATGTTAGGCCGCTATTTACTCCGACACAATTATGACACAGCATAGCAGGATGGACACAGTGCGACACGGCTTCTCCCGCCACTACCTGCCACGGATTGCAATTATAACATTGACTTTGTTAGTTATTATGGCACTATTGAACTGCTATGACTGACACAACTATTGCAACTATCGGCAAAGGCGAGTCAGTCAATTTTCCCGCATTTGCAGGTTCAAGTCCTGCTATGCGCACCATTTTTCTTGGAAAGTTACAGCTTCTTGCAGCTCCCTCACAGTTTTCACACCGATTTGACCGCGAAATCTCAATAAAACGCACACTCCAAAATAATTTATAAAATATTTCAAGCCGATTGCTTGACAGATGCGCAAAGGGGGCGAAGGTATCAATGGCTGGTGTGGACGTGAGTGTCGGTTGACGGTAGCAGGCAGTGAAAGGGTAAGTGTAGTTGCAGTGTCTGAGTCGGTCAGTTGGTAGATACGCCCACACCAGTCATTCCTTTTAGTCTTTCCGGCTTCTTTGGCTTCAAATCCGTCATTACAAAAATTAAAAAACTCCAAGCCGTTGCCAGCTTGGAGTTTTTGAGTTTGAAATATTTTTCAGTCGAATGCGTGGCCGGCACAGCAGAGCACGTCTTTGACTTTGTGGCGGACGAGGTCTTTGACCATCTGGCGCGCGGGCGCCATGTATTTGCGCGGGTCGAATTCGCCCGGCTTTTCCACGAACACTTTGCGGATGCCGGCGGTCATCGCCATGCGGAGGTCGGTATCAATGTTCACCTTGGTGCAACCCACACGACGGGCGACTTCGATGTCGGCTTCCGGCACGCCTTGCGAATCAGGCATATTGCCGCCGTATTTGTTAATCATGTCCGCGAGATACTTCGGCACGCTGGACGCACCGTGCAACACGAGCGGATAATCGCCGAGGTTTGCTTCGAGCAACGCCTTCTTGATGAGCTTGAGACGTTCGAGGTCGAGGTGTTGTTCGCCTTTAAATTTGTAAGCGCCGTGGCTATTGCCAATCGCAATCGCGAGCGAATCGCAGCCGGATTCTTTGACAAATTTCACCGCTTCTTCCGGCACGGTGTAATGGCCGCTCATCGAATGCGCGCCGCCTTCTTCACCTTCGTCGAACTGTGCGCCGACTAGATGGCCGAGTTCGGATTCGACGGAGCAATTATACTTGTGGGCGTATTCGACAACTTTTTTGGTAATTTCGACGTTCTTTTCGAATGATTCGTGCGACGCGTCAATCATCACGCTGGTAAAGCCTTCATCAATGCATTCTTTGCACAGCTCAAACGTGTCGCCGTGATCCAAATGGACGGCGATCGGAATATTCGAAACGCTGACGGCGGCTTCGATGAGTTTCTTGAGATAAACCGGATTGGCGTAAGCACGCGCACCCTTGGAAATCTGCAGAATTAACGGGGCTTTTTCCTCTTCGCAGGCTTCAACGATCGCCTGGATGAGTTCCATGTTGTTGACGTTGAAGGCGCCGAGGGCGTATTTGCCTTTGAGGGCCTTCGCGAACAGGTCTTTGGTATGTGTCAGTGGCATAAATTTATAAGTTAAGTTGCGGGACGAACCGTCCTTGTTGCTCCAACAGCCACGGAGTATAGAAAACTCCCGCCGAAAGAAAATATAAATTTATTAACAATCCTTGCGGAAAGCTGGCTAAAAATTGCCCTGCCTTAACGCCGGAAAAAATCTTTCACCACATCCGCCACGCGCTGGATTTGCGCGTCCGTCAATTCGGGAAACATCGGCAGGCTCAAAACTTCGCGCGACGCTTTTTCCGCCACCGGAAAATCGCCCGGCCGGTAGCCAAGATTCGCGTAAACTTTTTGGAGATGCAGCGGCATCGGATAATGCACCGCGTTGCCGATTTTGTTTTCGTCCAAAAATTTCTTCAGCTCATCGCGGCGCGATGAGCGCACCGTGTAAAGATGCCACGCGCTTTCGTTGCCTACCGTGACCGGCGGCAGTTGCAACGGCGTGTCTTTGAGCAACTCTGCGTAACGCGCAGCCACGCGCTGACGTTCGCGCGTCCAGTGCGCGAGATGTTTTAATTTTACACCCAGCACCGCGCCTTGAATGCCTTCGAGCCGGTAATTGTAGCCGACCTCGTCGTGATGATAACGCACCGTCGAACCGTGTTCCCGCAATGATTTTGCGCGCGCGGCGAGCTTCGCATCGTTCGTCACCAACGCGCCGCCTTCGCCACACGCGCCGAGATTTTTCGCCGGATAAAAACTGAAACATGAAACCGAGCCGAACGTGCCGATGCTTTTGCCTTTGTATTTTGCGCCATGCGCTTGCGCCGCGTCTTCGACAAAAGGCAGATTATGTTTTTTGCAAACCGCCGCGACCGCGTCCACGTCGAACGGCTGGCCGTAAAGATGCACGGGCAAAACGGCTTTTGTGCGCGGTGTGATGGCTTTTTCGATCAGCGCCGGATTCAAGTTGAACGTCGCTTCATCAATGTCCACATACACCGGCTTCGCGCCGCAATAGGAAATCGCCCAGCTTGTCGCGATAAACGTGTAGGGTGTGGTGATGACTTCGTCGCCGGGCCCGACGCCGAGCAGCAGCATCGCGACGTGCAGCGCGGACGTGCCGCTGTTAAAACCGAGCGCGTGCTGCGCGCCGCAAAACGCGGCGAAATCTTTTTCAAACTGCGCCACGTCCGGGCCGAGGCAGAAAGAACAGTTGTCGAGCGTGCGGGCGATGGCGGCGTCAATTTCCGCGCGCAACGGTTTTAATTGCGCCTTGAGGTCGAGGTAAGGAACAGGTTCGGACATTTGAAAAATTTACCGGCAACCGGCGGGTTTGTGAAATGTAAAAATGATTTTCATCAGCCACGGCAGTTTCGCTAGCAATCAGTAACGAGTTGCGAAAGATTTTGGAACGGCTAGATTTTCCGCATGAAGACAGTCATGGTCAAAGAAGAGCAATTCCTCACCGATGCGAATGGCAAGCGCACCGGCGTCCTGCTTGATTTGCAGACTTACGAGCATCTCCGCGAGGCCGAGGAAGAACTGGCCGACATCCGCGATTACGACGCGCTGCACGACCGGGCACACGCGGAAATCGCCGCCGGCCAGTGCGCGACCTTGACTTCTTACCGCGCCGATCGCAAACGCAAGGCGAAATGAGATTTCAAATCATCCTGCCCAAGTCGGTTCAGAAAGAACTGGATCGTTTGCCGGATGAAATTGCCCGACGGATTCTCACGCGATTGGCCGGGCTGGAAACCAATCCGCGTCCGGCGGATGTGAAAAAACTCAAAGGCCGCGACGCATGGCGAATTCGCGTTGGCGACTACCGCGTGATTTACGAAATCCACGACCGCATTTTGCAAATCATCGTCATCACTGTCGGCCATCGGCGGGAAATCTACCGGTGATTTAGTGAGTATCAAAGTCGTTGTGCTCGGCATTGGCTACCACTGCAACGTAAATTTCCAAAAGAGCTTGGCGTAATGGATTGGCTTCCTCAACAAAGCGAACCTCCATTTTTCTGATTCGTTGTTTTGCTTCTTGATATGCGCGATGAAAGTCTGGTCGAGACAGCAAATCTTTTCTAGAACCTTTTTGTTTGTAAGTTGGTTTATATCCAGTTTTGTCGCGCGCAAGCCGCCAAGCAAATGGACAATCGTTTCCTGTGCTAAAATGGCCTCGAATTCTTGTGCCAATTTTTCTTTTTGTGCGCCCAGCGTAAAGCGGCACACCTTTCTCTAAAAATAAATAGACACCACCTTTTGGCGTATTGTCAGGGACATCTTTTGCCACGCATGGTGACATTGACATCAGTTCGCGATATTTAACTTCAAGCTGATTCGTCAAATTTAGAAATGTAGGGTTCATTATTAAAATCAAAAGAACGGATTGTGTTCTTTTTCTTCCGCGACGGTCGTCAGCGGGCCGTGGCCGGGGCAAATCAAAGTTTCCGCCGGCAGCGATAAAATCTGTTCGCGAATTTTTTGTTTCGCCAGTTCCCACTGGCCATTGCCGTTGCCCATCGAGCCGGCAAAAATCGTGTCGCCCACCACCGCGACGTGCGGCGCGTCGTCCGGCCAGTTGCCGATAAGATATGTCACGCCGTCCGCCGCATGGCCGGGCGTCTCGCGGTGCGTCACGCGCAAGCCACCGAGGTGGATAATTTCAGAATTTTTATTTCGCTGGTCCACCGGCGCGCTTTTGGAGCCGCTGTGCAGCCGCGCTTGCGGCCACGCGGCACGAATTTGCGGTAGTGCTTCGACGTGATCCCAATGCGAGTGCGTGATGAAAATATGTTCGAGCTGAAGTCGCTCAGCCGCGAGGCAATCGAGAATCGGCGTCGCGTCCAAGCCGGTGTCAAACAGCGCCGCCGCGCGCGCAGCTTCGTCCCAAACGAGAAAACAATTCACGGCGAAATCGTCATCTTTCGTAATGATGACGCGGAGTTGGTGCCAGCGGGATATATCTGTTTTCGCAGGCAGCCAACCGTTGGCGATGGCTTCGAGTTTGGCGGCATTCAGGCCAAGCAATTTTGCGAGCGCGGGTAAATTTATTTTCTGCGCGGATTTTCCGGTTTCGCCGAACGCCAAAAATTCGCTTTCGGAAATTTCCGCTGCGCGCGCGGCGACGGTTTTGGCAACGCCGTTCATCGCACAGGCTTTGCGGATGATGTCGCCGAGGTGATCTTCGAGTTGCACATGAAAACGGTAATGAAAATTCCCCCGATCGCAAGCGTGCGGCTTGTCGCGCGACGCGGCGCGTGGTAAAACAAAGTTGTGTTCGGTCTTAAATCCAGCAAGCCACGTGAGCGGGAACGCTTTTACCTGTTGCCCGGTCAGGACGGCAGTAATTTCTACCGCAAGCAGAAGCGCATCATGCGCTGGACAATTTTTGCATCCGTGATTTTCGGGCTGATTGTGGCGGGGTTGATGTGGTGGCAGGCGCATCCGCATTTGTGAGCGGCGCTTGACCGCGCGAACGGGGTTGTTACCATTGAAAAAATTGATGAAGCCGTTTTATTTCATTCTGGGATTGCTGGTCGTCGCTGCGTTTCCCGCTGGCGCGCAACCGGCCGTGGTGGACGGCATCAAGAGCGTGGTGAGCGCCCGCGTGGTGACATTTGCGGAAGTGGAAGATTATTCACGCGCGGCCGCCGATGCGCTGCGCCGTCAATATTCTGCGCAGCCAGACCTCTATCAACAGAAGCTCAACGACACGCTCAACGACAGTTTGGAGCAACTCATCGAACGCGCGCTGATTCTTAAAAGTTTTGATACGGACGGTTACAAATTGCCGGATTCCGTCGTGACGGAACTCGTGCAGGAACGCATTCGCGACCGTTTCGGCGATCGCGTGACGTTCATGAAAACGTTGCAGGCGCAGGGTTTGACGGTGGAACAATTCCGCAAACAGGTGCGCGAGCAATACATCGAATCCGCCTTGCGCAACCAGAATGTGCAGAAGGAAGTTTTTATCTCGCCCTACAAGATTGAAAATTTTTACAAGGCGAATCAGGACGAATTCCGCGTGGAAGATCAAATCAAGTTGCGGATGATTGTCCTCACCAAAGCTTCGCCGGACGATACGAACGCGCTCAAGCTCGCCCGTGAAATTCAATCCAAAATCAAAGACGGCACGCCGTTCAGCGAGATGGCCACGATTTATTCGCAAGGCTCGCAGCAACATCAAGGCGGCGATTGGGGTTGGGTGCAACGCTCCGTGCTCCGCAAGGAACTCGCCGATGTCGCTTTCGCTTTGACGCCTGGAACCGTTAGTGATTTGGTGGATACGCCGGACACCTGCTACCTCATGTTCGTCGAAGACAAACACGCGAGCCACGTTCGCCCACTGACCGAAGTCGCCACCGAAATCGAAAAAACTCTCCGCCTCAAACAGCAGGCCAAGCTGCAAAAAGATTGGATTAATGGCCTGAAGAAAAAAACCTTCATCCGCTACTTCTGAAAAATCGCCGTGGTCGGCGGCATGATGAAAAACTGGATTGGTATTTCCCTCGGTGACGCCACCGGCGTCGGCCCTGAAGTCGCCCTCAAAGCCATCGCCGTCGAAGCCGCCGCTGACGACACTAAATACCTGCTGATCGGCGATGAAAATTACGCAAACAATTTGGCCCGCCGTCTGCGGCTTAATTTGCCGCTGAAGAAATTTTCTGATTACAGCGACACTGGAAAAGTTTTCACCGTAAATCCGCTCGCAATTCCCTTACCTGAAAATCTGCCCTTTGGTGCGCCGCTCGCTGCCCACGCCGCCATGGCTGCGCTGCACGACGGCGGACAGCGCTGTTTGCGCGGCGAACTCGATGCGATTGTCACCGCCCCGGTAAATAAAAAATCCATCGTCGATGCCGGACATAAATTCATCGGGCAAACGGAATTCCTTTCCGAACTCGCCAACACCAAACGCACCGCGATGATGTTGCTCGGCACGGACGAACGCGGTCGCTGGTTGCGCGTGGCGCTCGCCACCGTTCATATTTCTATCAAGTCCGTTCCCGAAAAATTGACGCCGGAAAAGGTTATGCTCGCCATTGATCTCGCCACGCAAGCGTGCCGCGATCTCGGTTTGCCGCGCGCGAAAATTGCCGTGTGCGGTTTGAATCCGCACGCGGGCGAAGGCGGCGAATTTGGCGATGAGGAAATCAAAGTTATTTCGCCGATGATTCAGGCGATGCAGCGGCGCGGCTTTGATGTCGTCGGCCCGTTGAGTGGCGACACGGTTTTTCACTACGCGTTGAAAGGGGAATTTGACGCCGTCGTGGCGATGTATCACGATCAAGGGCTCGCGCCGCTAAAAGCCGTCGCGTTCGACAGCGGCATCAACTGGACGCTCGGCCTGCCTTTCACTCGCACTTCGCCCGACCACGGCACGGCTTACGACATCGCCGGAAAAGGAATTGCGAATCCCGGAAGTATGATTGCGGCAATCCGGCTCGCGAAGCAGTTGGCAAAAAATAAAATTAACCGCTAAAAAACTATGCCAAGAAAAGTTATAGGTATTATGGAAGCTCGGTTAGCCTCACCTAATCTAAATTCCCCAGCTTCAACAACAGCAGATTTCAACATTGTTTTCACCAAAAAACAAATAGCTGAATTAGCGGAAATTTTGGATAACGCAAAATCTGAAGGTGAAGGCGATTATACAATTCGTGTTCAACGAGAGCCTGACAATAGCAGCAAACCAAGACGACTTACGGTTACATTCTTACCGCCCTCACATTAACAACTCGCGCACTTTCGCGCCGATGTCACCCTGCTTCACGAGCGATTCACCAACGAGAATCGCGCCCGCGCCGCACTTCTGAACGCGTTCCACGTCTGCACGCGCGTGAATGCCGCTCTCAGCTACAAGCAATGAACCGCTCTTAATTATTTGGGGAGCAAGATTTTCCGTCGTGGCTAAATCAACCTTGAAAGTTTTCAGGTTCCGATTATTCACGCCAAGCAACGCCGGAGAAATTTTTAGAGCGCGATTCAATTCTTCTTCGTCGTGAACTTCCACCAAAACCGCCAGCCCAGCTTCGATGGCGAGCGAATGGAATTTTGCTAGTTGCTCGTCGCTCAAAATCGCGACGATGAGCAGGATGGCGTCTGCGCCCCATTCGATGGCTTCGAGAATCTGGCGCTCATCGATGATGAAATCCTTGCGCAGTAACGGTAGCTTCACGGCGGCGCGGATCTGGCGGAGATAATCCAGCGAGCCTTGAAAAAATTGCTCGTCGGTCAAAACGGACAAGCAGCTTGCGCCAGCGGCTTCGTATTCCTTCGCGATGCGAACGGGATCGAAGTTGGGACAAATCACGCCCATCGAAGGTGAAGCTTTTTTCACTTCCGCAATTAAACCGACTTTGCCGCCGCGCGGGTTTTTCAGCGCAGAAATAAAATCACGCCGCTCGCCGTGCTCCAGCATCGCATCGCGCAAATCACCGGCGGCGATGAGCCGCGCGGGAAGCTTCGCGACTTCCAGTTTTTTCTGCTCTACGATTTTGTCGAGAATGTTCATTCTTCGTCATCCTTCACACCTTGCATGCGCTTGAGCGGGCAGCCGGCGCGGAGCCAGGCGTTCACGAACGGATCGAGCGCGCCGTCCATCACGGCTTGCACGTCGCTGGATTGTTCGCCGGTGCGCAGATCCTTCACCATGCGATACGGCTGAAAAACGTAGCTGCGAATCTGGTTGCCCCACGAGATGCTGCCTTTGTCGCCGTAAAAACGTTCCATCTCGCCTTTGGCTTGATCGAGCTTCAGTGCGTAAAGTTTGGAGATCAACATCGCCATCGCGGTGGCTTCGTTTTGCACCTGACTGCGCTGCGCCTGCGACGCAGCGACGAGGCCGGTGGGAATGTGCGTGAGGCGCACGGCGGTTTCAACTTTGTTCACGTTCTGTCCGCCTTTGCCGCCGGAACGATACGTATCGCGGCGGATTTCGGTTTTCGGAATCACGATATCCGTCTCAACGAGATCGCTCAATTCCGCGACGGTGTCCACGCTGGAAAAACTCGTGTGGCGGCGCTTGTTGGAATCGAACGGCGAGATGCGCACGAGCCGATGCACGCCACGTTCCGCTTTGCAAAAACCATAAGCGTTCTCGCCCTCGACGCGGAAGGTGACCGTCTTAAGTCCCGCCGTGTCGCCTTGCAGCGCGTCGGTGACTTCCCATTTCCAGCCGCGCAAATCGAACCAGCGGCTATACATGCGCGAGAGCATTTCCGCCCAATCTTGCGATTCCGTTCCGCCAGCGCCGGAGTTGATGGTGAAGATGCAATTGCACTTGTCGTGCGGCCCGTTCAGAAAAGTTTTTAGCTCGAAGGTGTCGAGGTCGGCAAAAAGTTTTTTGACGTCCGCCTCCATCTCTTTTTCGAGCTTGAGCTGCATTGCTTCCGGCTCCTCGGCGGCGAGTTCGAGCATGACTTGCAAATCCTCGACTTGCTTTCCGAAGCGCGTGAGTGGCTCGATTTTATGACGGATGTCGTTGGTCTCGTTGATGACTTTTTGCGCGGCTTCCTGATTGTTCCAGAAAGTTTCGCCGGTCATCTGCGATTCGAGTTCCGCAAACCGTTGGTTCAATTTGGCGACGTCAAAGAAACCTCCGCAGGTGAGTAACCTTATCGGCGGCGACGGAAATTTGCGGGCGAACGATGTCGAACATGCCGGTAGAATAAAGAATTTCGGCGCCGGAATCCAGCAGGGGTTTTTAGTCACGGAACATAGAGGAAAAAATTCTTCAGCTCTGTGCCTCTGTGGCTGAATCTCATCCTGCCGCTTGGCGTAGGTTTCACCGCGAACTTTTTCCGCCAAGTTGAATCGTCAGGCCTTCGCGCGCGGCTTCTACTTTTAATTTTCCGTTCTGCTTTTTCACCAGCGCGCGGGCGTGCTTGAGGAAGGCATCAATTTTCCGGTCGTCATGGTCGGGATCGTGATGGAAGAGGACGAGTTTTTTCACGCCGGCCTTGAGCGCGAGCGCTACGGAATCATCCACGCAGCCGTGACCCCAGCCGGTGTGTTTTTTGTATTCTGCGCGGTCGTATTGCGAATCGAGAATCAACACGTCGGCGTCGCGCACAAAATCAAGCATGTTGCGGTCATCGCCGCCGATGCGCGGTTCGGTGTCAGGAAAAAAACAGACGACGCCATCGGGCGCGAACAGCCGGTAACCCACGGTTACGCCGGGATGATTCGCGCGGTGGGCGCTCACGAGAACGTGGCCGATGCTGAAATTAAAATCTTTCAGTTCCTCAATTTCGATGTTGCTGGGCAGGCGCGAGAACGGCACGGGAAAATAGGTGCTTTCCATCTGGCCGGTGATGGCTGCGACAAGACTTTTACGGGCGCCCTCACTTCCAAGGATATGTAGGCGGCAACGGGATTCGTAAAGTGGCGCGAAGAATGGCAAACCCTGAATGTGATCCCAATGCGTGTGCGACAGGAGCAGTGAAAGATTCAGGGTGCCGCGCTTAAATTCATTCAGCAGCGACTGGCCGAGTTTGCGCAGGCCGGTGCCGGCGTCGAGAATGATGATGTCGCGACCGTGCCGGACTTCGACGCAGGTGGTGTTGCCGCCGTAACGCACGGTGTCCGCGCCGGGCGAAGGTATCGAACCGCGAACGCCCCAAAACTTGATGTGCGTGGCCGCTTTAATGAATTCACTCTAACGCAGACGCGGGAAAAGACAAATTTGAAAATTGACGGGCGGGGAAAACTGGTTGGCCGAGCCGTAGCTTTTGGCGGAGTTGGTATTTGCCCGCCTACGTTTCACTTCGGCGCGGCAGCCTCGCTTTTCACTTTGTTCAAAGCGAAGGCTGGTGGGTTGGGAGAGACTCGAACTCTCGACCAATGCCTTAAAAGGGCACTGCTCTACCGACTGAGCTACCAACCCAACAGGGCGGAGGAAAATAGATGAAAACCGTCCAAACGCAAGATTTTTCCCCGCCGTAATTGGGTTGGCAGAAATCCCGCCGCTGTTTAATCTGCGCCATGCGGTTGCACGACCGATATCTCTTTCGCGAACTCCTCACGCCGCTGGCTTACTGCCTCGGCGGTTTTCTCGTTTTCTGGATCGCCTACTTTTTTTTCAGCGAAATCGACACGATGCAGGAGCATCAACTCCGGCTATGGGATTGCGCCGAATATGCCATCGCCATGATGCCGGGATTTTTGATTCTTGTGCTACCTATTGCGCTGCTGCTTTCGCTCCTCTACGCCCTTACCCAACATTCGCGCCACCACGAACTCACCGCGTTGCGTGCCGCTGGCGTAAGTTTGTGGCGGCTGTGCGCGCCGTATTTTGTCGTCGGCATCGCCGCTGGCGGAATTTATTTTGCGATGAACGAAATCGTCGTGCCGCGCTGCGCGAATTGGACGGAAGAAATTCTCTCCCGCCACGTTCAACTGGAAAATAATCCGAAAGCCAAAACGCATTTCACCAAAATCGGTTTTCGCACCACGCACGCAAATCGCATCTGGCAGATTGGCGATTACGATGCCGTCACGCGCATCATGCTCAATCCAAACGTCACCTGGATGACCGCTGATGGTTCGTGGCACGCACTCAACGCTGCGCGCGCCGGACGCACGAACAACGTCTGGATTTTTACCGACGTAAAAATGTTCATGCAATCGCCGCACGGCTCGCTCGTGCCGGCGGGCGCGACGAATCTTATCGCCATGCCGGAGTTTGACGAAACGCCGAAACAGATTTTGAGCAACATCAAGATGAGCGATTCGCAAACCGTGCGCGGCTCGCGCAGCGCGGATATTCCGCTGAAAGATTTGCGCGAGTATCTCAAGCTGCATCCCGATTTGCCGCGTGATGACGCGAACGCACTCCGCACAAAATACTACGGCCGCCTCGCTGCGCCATGGACGTGTCTCGTCGTCGTGTTCATCGCGATTCCGTTCGGCGCGCAATCGGGTCGGCGCAATTTATTTTTCGGCGTGGCGGGCAGCATCTTTATCTGCTTCGCGTATTTCGTGCTGCAACAAGTCAGCCTCGCCTTCGGTATGAATGGCATTTTACCCGCGTGGCTCGCGGCGTGGCTGCCCAATCTGTTTTTTGCGACGACGGGAACCATTTTAATCCTGCGCACGCGCTAAATTAATCAAGTGAGCGAGCAACTGGAAAAACTGAAATCAAGCCACGAGCGATTGCGCTTGTTGTATCAGGTCGGCAGCGTCATCCACTCGACGCTCGATTCGCAGGAAGCGCTGCAACTCATCGTCAGCGAGGCGGTGCGCGTGATGCGCGCGTCGAGCGGTTCGCTGGTGCTCATCAATCCCACGTCGGGCTTTCTGGAAATTCACGCGGCGCAAAATCTTTCCTCGGCGGCGCGTAAATTAAAACTGCGCGTCGGCGAAGGCGTCACCGGCTGGGTCGCGCAATCCGGCAAACCCGCGCGTGTCGGCGATGTGACCCTGGATAAACGCTACGTCAGTGTCCGCCGCGATGTGCGCTCGGAACTTGCCGTGCCGCTCGAAGTTCAGGGCGAAGTGCGCGGCGTCATCAACGTTGATTCCGAACGCGTGGACGCGTTTTCGGAGGACGATCAGGAACTGTTGCAGGAATTGGCGATTCAAGCCGCGAAGGTGATTCACAATACCTGGCTTTACGAACAACTGCGGTTGAAAGTCATGTTGTTTGAGTCGCTTTCCAGCGTGAGCCGCACGATTAATTCTACTTTAAATTTGGACGAGGCGTTGCGCGCCATCACCAAAGAATCCTGCGAACTCATGCGCGCGCGGATGTGTTCGCTCATGTTGCTCGACGAATCGCGCGAGTGGCTCGACCTGCGCGCGAGCTTTGGCGCGGGCGACGCTTACATCCACAAACCGCGTTTGAGTGCGGACGAAAGTCTGATTGGCGTCGTGGTGCGACGCAAAAAACCGTTGCAGGTTGCCAATGTGCAGACGGACGCGCGCTACCAAAATGTCGAACTCGCGCGACGCGAAAATCTGGTTTCGCTCTTGAGTGTGCCGCTGATTTTTGCCGGTCAATGCATCGGCGCGTTGAGCGTTTACACGGCGCGTCCGTATAGTTTTTCCAACGAGGAAATAAAAATTCTTTCCGCGCTCGCCGAACTTTCCGCCATCGCGATTGAGAAGGCGCGGCTTTACGAACGCGTCGTGGACGTGGAAGAACAGTTGCGCCAGAACGAAAAACTTTCCGCGCTCGGCCTGCTCGCGGCGGAGGTCGCGCACGAAATTCGCAATCCGCTCACGGTGATGAAGCTGCTGTATCACTCGCTTGATTTGAAATTCGAGGCGAAGGATCCGCGCAATAAAGACGCGCAGATCATCGAGGCGAAGATCGAGCACCTGAATAAAATCGTGGAGCAGATTCTGGATTTTGCGCGGACGACGGAGCCGAAGTTTGCGCCGGTGAACATGAACGATTTGGTGGACGAATTAAGTTTGCTCGTGCGGCACAAGCTCGCAAATCAGGACATCAAGCTCGTGCACGATTTGCAAAATGATTTGCCGCTCGTCTCCGGCGATGCGCCGCAACTGGAGCAGGCATTTCTGAATCTGATTCTCAACGCCGCCGAGGCGATGGGCGAGGGCGGCACATTGACCATCCGTTCGCGCGTGGTGCGTGGCGCGGACAACGCGCGCGTGGCAGTGGAGTTCAAGGATACCGGCGGTGGTATGAGCGCGGAGCAGCAGAAGCAGGCGTTCAAGACCGTGCTGGCGACGACGAAGGCGAAAGGCACCGGACTTGGCCTCGCGATTGTCGGGCGCATCATCGAGACGCATCACGGCGATATCCAGATCCGCTCCCGTGCCGGGCGCGGGACGACCATCCGCATCAGTCTGCCGGTGAAGTGAATTGCTTGCCAGAGTTCGCGTTTCGCTGCCGATGGACAATGCGGCGGGCGTTTGAAGCTTCGTAACGAACTAAAGTAGAAATCTCACGCCAACGGCGACTGGCTAAGTGTCATGGCTCGCCTCCCAATCACCATCTTTTGCGCGCTTCGACAACTCATCAAAACGAACTTTTGCCTTTTGCAAAACCAACCCCCGGTCTGCTGACCAGCTAATCTCACGTTCCCACCAATCGTATAACTCTCGGCGACTGCATACGGCGGCAATCTTCCGAATAAGCTCGTCGGCTTCTGTTCCGTAAACCTCAATCTTATAAATTAAGAGGTCAGTCACCGGATGGTCATGTGGGCCGCCTGCGGGCATAAAATGTAATGGCGCCTAACGAAAAAAGCTGAGCCACCGCCGACTCGCGACGTGAACCGCGCCAACGGCGGTTGGCTCCGGCGACTGGTTAGGTGCATGGCGTGGCATTTTCAAATGGTCGTAATGAATCGGATGATGGCAACGTCTTCGGTGCATCACCAGCCAAACCATAAACCTCAACTCCGGCCAGAACGCCGCTCTGCTCATAGACAAAAATGCCGCTCAAATCCTCGTCGCCGCCAAATACGAAATCGACGATGGGATGAAGTCCACCGGAAGGCTTCGGATTACCATGAATCGAAAAATTGATGCTCGCGCATCCGCACGGGCAATGCCAGTCAGTCACCTGTGCCCGCTCAAGCTGCTGCAGAAAAGCCCGCGCTTCTGGCTTGCCGTGCTCAAGCATCCAGCGAACAAGCTGCTCTTCAGCGGATGTAAGTGGGCGACTCATGGAAATGCGCCTAACGAAAAAAGCTGAGCCACCGCCGACTCGCGGCGCGAACCGCGCCAACGGCGGTTGGCTCCGGCGACTGGTTAGGCTCACGGTCTATCTGGATAAAATCTCTCATGTCCTGCCTCAATCCAACTGACAATGCCGCGCTCCGAATCATAACGGAACTGCTTCTTGACGGCGACTCGCCACGAAAATTCGTAAACCACTCGACCAATAATGCCAACCAAAATCGCAATCAGAAATCCCCAGCACAAATGCCAAGCAAAACGGTGCGCAAATATCCGATAGAGAATATAAATCGGCGTAGCCAGAAAAATAAACAAACCCAGATAACCAATCCCATCGGCAAGCTCGCGAAGGAAGTAACCGAACGGCGTGCAAGTCTTCAGTCCTAACCGCTGCGTCTCGGTATCCCACATTGGATGGATGAAAATCATGTGCGAGTGAGCCTAACAGAGTAGTGGGTTGAAGTTTTGCGGCCTATCCAATTGCGTTTGAGCTTGAAGCCGGTGGCAAAGGCTGCGTTCGCGGCAGTCGGGCGGAACGCTCGGTTTGGGCAGGTCGGCAACCATGAGTTGATGAAAGCGGACGGGCGAATTTCTTTCAAGGTTTTTTCAGGAAATAAAAAAGCCCCGCCAGCACGCGCCAGCGGGGGTGTTGGTGCTTGGCCTTTCTGTTCAACCGGCCACGGTCACGGCCACAATGTCGCTGGGTTGGCCAATCTGTTCGTTCCGTCCTTCCCACCGCAGACAACGCGTCGTTGCGCACGCACAACGGGTTGTTGCAGGCAGACAACGAGTCATTGTGGACGCAAAACGAGTCGTTGCGAGCGGACAACGGGTCGTTGTGGGCGCGCAACAGCTCGTTGCGGACACACAACGAGTCGTTGGGCACGGACAACAGGTCGTTGCGGGCTGACAACGGGTCGGCCGGAGGGGGCCTGCAATAAAAAACCCGCCGGAATTTTCCAGCGGGTTTTGGGTTGGGAGAATGTGGGCGGCGGATTAGCCGTTGTTGCCGATGGCTTCGACGGGGCAGCCTTCCATAGCTTCTTTGCACAGCTTTTCTTCGTCGGGCGAGGCGGGCTGTTTGTAAACGACGGAGTAGCCGCCATCGTCATTGCGTTTGAAGTTGGCCGGGGCGGTTTCGCGACAGAGATCGCAATCAATGCATTGATTGTCGACGAAGTATTTGCCAGCGGCGTTTTCGGGGTATTTGTTTGCTGCGTCAGCCATAAAATATATTAAAAAGTTAGGTAATCATGATGGCTGGCCGGGGGGAAATTGGCAAGCAAGATTCATGGTGGCGCGGCAATAAAAACTTTTCTTGCTGGTCAAAATAAGTATTCTGCTGGCATGCAAAGAGGATTGCTTCGTCACACTAAAATCGTTTCCACACTCGGCCCGGTTACTGACTCCGCCGAAATGATCGGCAAGCTCATGGATGCGGGCGTCAATGTCTTCCGCCTCAACATGTCGCACGCACCGCACGATTGGGTGCGCCGCGTGTTCGCGGCTATCCGCGCGGAATCGGCCAAGCGCAATCGGCACAGCGGCATCTTGATGGACACGCAGGGACCGGCGATTCGCACGGGCGATTTGAGCGTGCCGCTGGATTTGAAGCCGGGGCAGAAATTCACGCTCACGGTGCGCGGCGAAAAGTCCGAGGAAGAACATTCCGTGGACGTGAACTACGAAAATTTCATCAACGACATCAGCGTGGGCGATGTGGTGCTCATGGACAACGGCGCGATTGAAATGAAAGTGCTCGCGAAGAACGGGAACAAGGTGGAATGCGAAGTTCTCACCGCTGGCAAACTCGGCAGCCGTCGCCACATCAATCTGCCCGGCGTTAAAGTCAGTTTGCCCGCGCTCACGGCGAAGGATATCTCGGATGTGAAACTCGGTTTGGAGCTCGGCGTGGATTTTATCGCGCTGTCGTTCGTGCGCGAGTCGCGCGATTTGCTTCAGCTCCGTGAAATGTTTGAAGAAGGCAAGCCCGCGCCGTTTGTCATCGCGAAGATTGAAGATCAGGAAGCGATTAAAAATCTGGAGTCCATCGTGCAGGAAGCCGACGGCATCATGGTGGCGCGCGGCGATTTGGGCATTGAAATTCCGTATGAAGAATTGCCCATCGTGCAGCGGCGCATCGTGAAGATGTGTTTGCGGATTGGCCGGCCGGTCATCGTCGCGACGCACATGCTCGAAAGCATGATTACGGCGCCGATGCCGACGCGTGCGGAAGTGACGGACGTGGCCAACGCAATTTTTGAAGCGACGGACGCCATCATGTTGAGCGGCGAAACGACGGTCGGCAAATACCCGCTGAAGTGCATCGAGGTGTTCGACAAAATCGCCACGCGTATCGAACGCAGCGGCAACGCGCAGTTTCATGATTTGGCGGAACTCCATAACGCGCGGCAAAAGCTGGTCAAGAGCGCGGTGGTGATGGCGAATGAATTGAAAGCGGCGGCGATCATCTCCTTCACGCGCCACGGACACATGGCGCGCTACGCCGGTTGGATGCGTCCGCGCTACTCGCCGATCTACGCGATGTGCGACAACGAGCGTTCGGCAAATGAATTGACCTTGAGCTGGGGCGTCACGCCGTTCGTCATGGAATTTGATTTCATCCAACCGCAGAACACAATTGAACTCGGCTTAAAGATGTTGACCGAACAAGGCCGCCTGCAAAAGGGCGACACCGTGGTCATCATCGGCGCCATTTCCGTCGGCACGGAAATCGTGGACGCGGTGCAGATGCGGACGGTCTGACGCGCGGGAAAATTTAATTTAGTCTTGCCAATCCATCCGGTCGCGGGTGAGGATTATCAGCGTCACAAGCTGGGGTAATCATCAACAGTAGAAAACGGAAAGGCGATTGGCGTATGACTAAGGTAAAAATTTTCATGCTGTCGGGCGCGGGACTGGCCGTCATCGGCATCGGCTTGGGAATCATCTTCCGGCAAGACCTCGCGAACAGTTGGCACGCCCACCAAAAAAATCAGCTCGCGCTGCAATTGCTCAAGCAGGGAAAGTGGACGGACGCGCTGCTGGCGGCGCATGACGCCACCGATTTGCGACCGGGAGCGGCGGATTATCAATTGACCTACACGCAGACGCGCCGCGCGCTGCTGAAAGCCATGAAACTCCAGCTCGCGCCGCTGGATCCCGTAAATTATCTGACCGAAGTTCACGCGCTCATCACCACACTCGGCCCGGCACTCGATGACGATGGCGAAGCACAAATGCAATCGTGGTGCACCGAACGCGAACAACCGGCGCTCGAAGAAGCCAGCGCGCCGTTCGACACGGACGAAGCCACACTGGCAAAGGTTTTCCGTGGCCGCGAAATGTATTTTGTAGATTTATTTTCGCCCGCCAACCAGACGAAGGCGCACACGTTGCTCGTCACCTGGCAGAATTTTGACGCTGCGGAAACGGCTTGGAAAAAGAACGACGCCGACCGCGTGGAAGCATTGCTGGAAAAAATTCCGGCGGATTTTCACAAGGCGGTTTACGACAGTTTTGAGAAGCGGCTGGATGGCGTGCGCAAAGACACCAAGGATCGCTGGGACGCGGCGAACAAACTCGTCGTGCAAAATGATTTTCTCGGCGCGCAAGCCATCTTCGCAGATTTGCAAAAGCATGAATCGTGGATTCCCGGCTTACAGTCGGCACGGCTGGCGGCACAGTCAGCGGGCGAAGGATTTTTCACCGAAAAAATGGTCAAGGCTAACGTGGATAAACAATACCACGATGCGGGCGACTGGCTTTTCAAGTTGATGACGTTGTCGGGACAAAATACCAAGGGCATTAATTTCGACAATATTTTCAAGGGCGGAACGACAGGCGATTTTTTGAATTTGCTGGGCAGCCTCGGTTTGCATCCCAATCCCAAGCAGGAACGGAAAAATTTCGCGGACGTTTTGCTGGTGGCCGCGAACATGGAAAATCTGACGGACGCGGACGCGGCGCATCAATTTCTCGGCACGACTTATCTGGACTGGGCGACGAAGGAATTTCAAGCCGGACATTTTGGCAATGCGTCTTATCTCGCCTTGCTCGCGACGAAACACGGCAACGCCGGTGCGAGCGAACTTTTTGACAAGGCGCACGCCGCCGGCACGGGACAATTGTTTGTGGTTGTCAGCGCGCAGCCGCCGGCCAACTCGGTTTCCAGCGCGGACAAAGATTTTTCCGACGAACTTTACAACGCGGCGGTCAACACGGTGCGCGACAGTTTACTTCCGGTGATAAAATACGAGGACACGGGCAATCCGTTCAGCACGACGACCACGAATCCGGTGTTCCGCGTGAAAATCCAAGCGGGCATCACGCAATTCTCGCCTGATTACCAGCGCAATATCCGTTCCGTCTCGCGCGAATTTCCCATCACGGTGACGGTGGATAATCCGGCCATCCCCGCCGCGCGACAGCAGGTGGAACAAGCCGCACAAAATTTGAATGCCGCGCAAATAAAATATAATTCCGACAAGCAGACCGCGAGCGCGGCAGCGGATGCGACGCGCACGGCTGCCAGCCAGATGGGTGGCGGTTTGATGGGCGCATTCATGGGCGGCATGGCGAGCGGTGTCGTGGCCAATAGTGTTTCTACTGCGGGCATAGATGCGGCGACGCAGGCGCTGGCAGACGCTAAAAACGCGCGCGAAAGCTTGCCGCTCCAAGTTCAAGAGACGCAAAATAAAATGTTCACTTGGAATGAAACGGATCACACCACGACTTACCACGCGACGTTCCAAATCGGTTTGGGCGTCACGGACAGCACGCCGTGGTCGCAATCGTTCAGCGCGAGCGTCACGCATAAATCCACGGAACGGCGCGGCATTGATCAGGTCAACCTCGCCCCGCTCGAACGCGAACAACCGGACGTGCAAAAAATTGAAAGCATTCTCGCCGCTGATTTGAAAAAACAATTTCTTGCGATGGGCGGAACAAATGCGCTCGCGGGCATCCACACAAGCTTGCAAAAATTTTTCGCGGGCGAAGGCGCGGCCACCAGTCTGGATACGCGACTGAATGTGGAGTTGCTCTGGTGGGATTCGCCGCTGCGCGATTGTAAGGCGCTGGCGACGACCGAACTGCTCGGTAAATTTGGCGATGTGATTTCGGCAGCGGTGACGACTGACTCCAACCCAATCGTCGCGGCGATGGGGCAACGAATTTCTGCAAACGCCGCACCTGAAACGCAAAGCGCGGCGCCGCAACCGGCGGCTGCCAGTTCGCCCGCCACAATAACACCGCCAACTTCCGCCATTCCAGCGGTCGTCAATCAAGGGCCGATTGTCGGCGTCGTGGTCATCACGGGCGAGGTTCACAGTCCCGGCGTCAGCATTCCCGCAATGGAAAAAAATACGCTGCTGGAAGTTGTCCAAGCTGCTGGCGGTTTTACGGATTCCGCCAACACCAATGAGGTGCGGATTTTTCCCCAAGGAAAATTGACCGGTGCTTACACGGTTGATTGCGCGCAGCCGCTGGACTCAACCATCCATCCCGGCGATCATATCATCGTTCGGCGGCGTTGAGTTCGCCGCCGGTTTTCAGTCGAAGCGCGTCTTTGCTTCGGAATAATTATTTACCATCGGCAACTGGCTGTCCCCAACACTGTTGATGGCGGCTGGCTTCTTGTTGCACTACATTCCTTGATGCGTCCCATTTTATTCCGCGTGGTCGGATAAACGTCTGATGGTTGATGCGCGCCAATGTATTAAGCTATTTCTGTGTTCCCACCCATTGTTTCAAGTCGTCAAACCATGCGCTCCTGTCTGAAATTTCTGTCGGTGTTTACGGTCATTGCCTTAACCGTCGCATCCACTGCCGAAGCGCAAACGGTGGCTTTTCCTGGTGCGCTGGGTTTCGGTTCGATTGCCACGGGCGGACGCAACGGCACGGTGTATCACGTCACCACGCTGGCGGACAGCGGCCCCGGCTCGTTCCGCGACGCGGTGAGTTCGAGCGGGCGCACCATTGTCTTCGACGTTGGTGGCTACATTTCGCTTAATTCTGCGGTGTCCTGCAAAGGCAATCTCACCATCGCCGGCCAGACGGCGCCCGGCGGCGGGATTGGTTTCAAGGGCGGAGAAATTTCATTTGCTGGTCAGGGTAATATTATCATGCGCCATGTCCGAATCCGGCCAGGCAGCGACACCGCCAGTTCCAACGATGATGCCTTGAGTCTTTATCAGGCGAAGAACGCCATTTTCGATCATTGCTCCATCGAGTTTGCACCGTGGAACAACATTGATGGCGTCGGCGACAGCACGCACGTCATCACGAACATCACTTTTCAGAATTGCATCATCGCCAATCCGACGTATCAACAGTTCGGCTGCCATTCGGAATCGGTTGGCGGAACGTGGTCGTGGTTCTACAACGTGTTTGTCAACTCGCATAACCGCAATCCGCTCGCCAAGGTCAACACGGTTTTCATCAACAACGCAGAATACAATTGTTCCGCCGGCTACACGACGCACACCAGCACCAAGTTCAAGCACGACATCGTAAATAATTATTTTGTCTATGGCCCGGCCAGCGGCGGCAATTTTCCGTGGTATCAAATGGACAACAACCAGAGCATTTATTTTACGGGCAACCTACGCGACTCGGACAAAAACAATACGCTCAACGGCAGCACGACAGTTCCACTGCCGGGTTATCAAGGCGGCGGCACGATTCTCGCCGCGCCGTGGTCCATCTGGGTGACGAATGCGAGTGTCACGCTCATGTCCACTGCACTTGCCTGGCGCAACGATCTTTCCCTCGCTGGCACATTGCCGCGTGATGACATGGATGAATTGGTCATCAGCCAGATGAAAACCCTCGGCAACGGCACGGCCGGAACCGGCGCGGGAACCGCCGGCCCCAGTGGTGGACTTTACACGAGTCAAACGCAAACCGGTTTGAGCAATAATGGTTACGGCACTATCACCGGCGGCGCCACGCCGTTGGATTCCGACCGCGACGGCATGCCGGATTATTGGGAGCAAGCCACCGGCTCCGATCCTTTCGGCGCCAACAGCCTGACCAATACCGCCGACGGTTACACGCTGTTGGAACATTACATAAATTTTCTCGCTGTGCCGCACGCCATCACCCAGACGAATGCGGCGGTGGACATTGACCTCTCCCAATACACCGAAGGTTTTGCCGCCAGCGCGACTTACGCCGTCAGTGGTGGCAGCAATGGCGTGGTCACGCTCACCGGCAGCACCACCGCGCATTTTGTGCCGACGGCAAATTTCGTTGGGCTTGGAAGTTTCAAATTCATCGTCAATGACGGCGTCGCCCAAACCAACGTCGTGCAAGTGCTCATGACGCCGATGTCTGCACCGCAGGATTTGACGTGGCACGGCGACGGCTCCGGCAACATCTGGAACACCACCAACACGCTTTGGCTCAATGGCACAAACGCCGCCACATTTCGCGGCGGCGACACGGTGACGTTTGACGACACCGGTTCCAACTCGCCATTCATCAACATCCTCGGAACTGTTTCGCCGGCTTCCATTACCGTGTCTGCGGCGAAGAATTATATTATTGGTGGCAGTGGCGTGATTGGCGGTATTGGCTCGCTAACGCAATCTGGCGCGGGCGCACTGACGATCAGCAATGCCAACACTTTCACCGGCGGCGTGGATGTCCAAGGCAGCGTGCTCAACGTCGGCAACGGCGGCGCGCTCGGCAGCGGCACGATTACGCTGGAAAACGCGACGCTAAATTCACTCTACAATTCCACCACGACGTGGACATTGTCTGGCGCGGTGAGTGTGCCGTCCGGTGACACCAGCACGGTGAAAATGTCGCCGCGCATGACGCTCACTGGTCTCACTGGCGACGGCACGTTGAATCTATCGGTCGCGGGCACTTACAACATGGGTTCATCCGTCGGCTACAATAATTTTAACGGCACGTTCAGTGGCTTTACCGGCACGCTCAATGCGACCGGCACTGTGGCCAACGCCATGATTACCGCAAATTTCAACGGCGGCGGCTTTGATGGAAATCTTGGCAGTGCGGCTGTAAATCTCTCCAACGTCGGCATCATCGGTCAGGATAATTCCGGCGGCAACACACTTAATCTTGGCGCGTTGAGCGGCGACGCGACGAGCAGCCTCGGCGGCGCGGGTTACGCCGGGCCACTTACTTGCTCCATCGGCGCGCTCAATCTTGATAGCACTTTCGCTGGCATCATCACCAACAACGTCAGCACAAATAAAATTGTGAAGGTCGGCTCCGGCACGCTGACGTTGACTGGCAGTAGTGTTTTCGCCGGCACAACCACGGTGAGCGCCGGCACATTGCGCGTTAATGGCAGCCTATCCGGAAATACCGTGACCGTCGCCAGCGGCGCAAAATTATCCGGCAGCGGCTCACTGCTTGGCGGCGTTGCGGTAAGTTCCGGCGGCGCTATTTCGCCTGGCGCAGGCAGCGGCAGTGCTGGAACTCTGACCGTAAGCAACAATCTTACACTCGCCACGCCCACGTTGTATTTTGATTTATCGAGTTCACCCAGCGGCGCTAATGATAAAATTGTGATGCAGGGTGGAATGCTAGCGATGAGCGGCGCAAACAATTACATTTTCAATCTTACCGACGGAGCGCTGGGAGCGGGGACTTATAATCTAATCACCGGTGCTACCAATTCAACTGCTTGGAGCAGCGTCACGCACAATCTACCTTCCGGCACCCGCCAAACTTTTGCCTTAAATCACACGGCCGCTGGTGCCAATCCTGCCTACACATATCTGACGGTCTCCGGTTCTCCCGCTGCCGCCCTTATCTGGCAAGGCACGAATGGCAGCGCATGGGACAGCAGCACAACGAACTGGTTGAACGGCTCAGTCGCAGATCGGTTTTACAACGTGGATACCGTTACGTTTAACGACACCTCAACCAACGGCACGGTGGCGCTCACGGGAGCATTGCAGCCCGGCGCGCTGCTCGTTTCCAACAACACACTGGCTTACACGTTAGGTGGCAGCGGCAATTTGAGTGGCTCGAGTCCGTTGACTAAAACTGGTTCCGGCACGTTGAACCTCAATACCACCAACAGCAGTTATTCCGGAAATATTTCACTCACTGGCGGCACGTTGAATCTAGGTGCGTCTGGTGCCAGCCTCGGTTCTGCCAACATCAGTATCAGCGGTAACGCCATATTTAATTTGCCGCCCACTTCGCCTGCATATTTTTTTGGCGGAACTATCACCGTTCCCGCGGGTCAAACTGGAACGGTCACCGCTCCCGGCTTGGCCGATGGCGTCACCGGCAAATTATTTTCTGGGAGCACGAACAGTGTGCTTTGTATTTCCAGCGGGGTAAGTTTCTCCGGCACCGACTCGTCGCAATTTGATGGTTTCACTGGCACCATCAATATTCTTTCCGGGGCGACGTTGCGTTATTCGCCCGATAGCAACGGCAACACCTACGGCTCGCTCGTGCCGACATTTCTGATCAATGGCACCATGCGACCGCGCGATGCTGGCAACACGGTTCAGCTCGGCGCGTTGAGCGGTTCCGGCTCGCTGGCTGGCCCGCAATCCAACGCTGGCACGGGCGACACGCTTTACGTCATCGGCGGTAACAACGTCAACGCCTCATTCAGCGGCAACATCAGCAGCAACAATGCGATTACTACCTTCGTCAGTCTCGTTAGCGTGTCCAAAGTCGGCACGGGCACGTTCACGCTCGGTGGCGCCAGCACTTACACCGGCGGCACAACCGTCAGCGGCGGCACGCTGCTCGTCACCAATCTCACCGGTAGCGCTACCGGCACCGGTGATATGGAAATCCAGCTCGGCTCCACGTTGTCTGGGAATGGCATTATCGGCAGCGCAACGACGGTGGACGACTTCGCCAACTTCGCGCCCGGTAATCCCACCGGCACACTAACTTTTACCAGCGACCTTACATTGAATGATAACACCAGCTTGCAGTTCGCTCTCGGCAGCAACAGCGATTCCGTCGTCGTCGGTGGCGATTTATTTTTGACCGGCAGATTGAGCGTAACCAATGCCGGCGGCTTCGACGTGGGTGCTTATACTATTTTCACCTGCGCGGGCGCGCTAACGTTCGACAATTTGGTTCTCGTCTCCGCGCCGGCGGGATTTAATTACAGCTTCAATACCAATACGCCCGGCGTCGTTAAATTCATCGCGGCACCGACCACACCGCCCGTCTTTGGCAGCCTGATTTTCTCCAGCAGAACCAATCTTGTGATGAGCGGCAGCAACGGCGCACCACTGGGAAATTATTATGTGCTCAGCTCGACCAATCTGACTTTGCCGGTGGCGAGCTGGACGCGCGTCGCCACAAATCAATACGACGCGAGCGGAAAATTTATTTTCACAAATCCCATCAGCACCGGACAACAGAACTATTTCCGGCTACAACAGTGAAGTAGCAGATTTTTTCCGCAGAAGACCAAGAAGGATTTATTTAAGAACTGAAGCAGCGGCGTTGGCGAGATTCAGCACCGTGTTGGGGAACAAGCCGAGCCAGAAAATGCCCGCGAGGCAGATCCAAATGGAAAGCTTCGCCGGAGCCGAAAGTTCGATGGGCGACAATTCTTCCGAAGTCTTGCTCCAGTAAATCGCGCGGATAACGCCGAAATAATAATAGAGCGAGATGACCACGCCAGCGAGCGCGGTGAACACGAGGCAAATATAACCGAGATTGTGAGTAGCCTTAGCGGCTTCTACCACCGCTTTGAGCAAAAGAAATTTTCCGAAGAAGCCCGCGAGCGGCGGAATACCAGCAAGGGAAACCATCGCGATGGTGAGCGTCGCGGCGAGCAACGGCGAACGTTGGTTCAAGCCGGCGAGACCAGAGATATCTTCCGTGGCCAGATGCCGCATGACGAGCGTGATGACGAAGAAGGCTGCCATGACTGTGAACACATAGCCACCGAGATAATAGAGCAGTGCGGACTGACCGCTGGCGCTCAAGGCGGCCACACCGAGGAGCAAGTAGCCTGCGTGCGCAATGCTGGAATAACCCAAGAGGCGTTTCAAATTACGCTGCGGTATCGCGCAGAGATTGCCGTAGAGAATCGTGATGGCAGAGATGACGATGAGCAGGTTCGCCCAATGCGTGGTCACACTCGGCACTGCGGTGAACAGCACACGCAGGAGCAAAACAAATCCGGCGGCTTTGGAACCGATCGCCAGAAAAGCGGTCGTCGGCGTCGGCGCACCTTGATAAACATCCGGCGCCCAAATCTGAAACGGAAACGCGGCAATTTTGAAACCAAGTCCGACTAAAACTAAAAGCACGCCGAGCAGAAAAATCCGGCTGTCAGCAAATTGCGGCGCGACGGCGGCGAGCTTGGTGAAGTTGAGTTCACCGGTCGTTCCCCAAATCAGCGCGATGCCAAACACCATGAACGAAGATGAAAGCGCGCCGAGAATCAGATATTTCACGCCCGCTTCGAGTGATTGGAGTTTGCTACGCTGAAAACTGACCAGCACGTAGAAAGTGATCGTGATGAGTTCAATGGAGACGAACAGCATGGTGAAGTCATTAGCCGAGGCGGCGAACAACATGCCAGCGAGCGCAAAAAGGATGAGTGAATAATATTCCGCCACGCTACCCTCGGCGAGTTTGTCGGCAAATTCGGCGGCCATGAACAAAACCAGTATCGCCGCGACGATGAACAGTTGCTTGAAGAACAGAGACAAAGCGTCGTTGACGAACATGCCACCGAACGCGGTGCCGAACTGGCCGCAACTGCCGTTGCCACTTAAGCTCGTGACGAGCAAAACGCCCAACGCCAAAATGGCCGCGTAGCCGATGTAGCGACGGCGCTCGGCAGGCACAAACAGATCCGCCAACATCAGCACGAGGCCGAGGCCGATCACCGAAATTTCCAGCATTATCAGAGACGAATTCATTTATTTTTGGGCAATAAAATTTGCCATGGGCGCACTTGTCGGGTTGCCTGCAAGAACGTTGCCGGTTGCCGCCGCGACAATCTTTTGCGCGTCAGGATTGATTTTTTCCGTCAGCAACTTTGGCCAGAAACCAAACACCAGCAAACTGGCCAGCAGCATTGCGTAAGGCAATTTGCGCCAAAAATTCGCGTCGGTCAGGGAGCTCCATTTTTCCGGCAGCGGGCCGTGTAAAATGTTGCGGATAGCGCGCGTCATGTAAATGCCGCCGATGACCAGCGCGCCCCAGAGCGCGATGACCGTGATGGCCGGGAACATTTTCCACGCGCCGAAAAATACCGTGGCTTCACCGACGAAATTTGCAAAGCCGGGCAAACCGCAGCCAGCCATCGCCGCCATCAACAGCGCCGTGCCGATGAAGGGCAACTTGCGGCAGAGTCCGCCGAGTTCGCTGATTTGCAGCGTGCCGGTCTGCTTGTAAATATAGCCGCTCAACGCAAACGTCAGCGCCGCGAGGAATCCGTGCGCGACCATGATCAACACCGCGCCGGTCACGCCGATGAGGTTCAAGCTGGCGATGCCGAGGAAAATGAAACCCATGTGCGCCACGCTGGAATTACCGATGAGCAGGTTCAAATCTTTCTGGCGCATCGCGACCCAGCCGACATACAAAATATTCCCGACGCAGAGCAGCGCGAGGAAATGCGCCCAGCTTTGCGCGGCTTGCGGCAGCAGCGGCAGCGCGATGCGGATCAAACCGTAGAGACCAAATTTCTTCAACACTCCGGCATGCAGCATGGAAGTGGGCGAAGGCGCAACGCCGTAACCGAGTGGTGCCCATGAATGAAATGGCCAGAGCGAAACCAAGATGCCAAAGCCGAAGAGCAGCAGCGGGAAGATGAAATTCTGCGCATTGACCGCGAGCGGATTGGTCTTGGCGTGTTCGATGATTTTCGGGATGTCGAACGTGTTCGCGCCGGATTGCAGGTAAAGCGCGATCAGGCCGATCAGCGCGATGAGCGCGCCGATGCTCAAATACAGCGTGATCTGGAACGTCGCGTAGTTCTTCTTTTCGCCGCGACCCCAGACGCCGATCATGATGAACGTCGGCACCAGCGCGAGTTCGTGCAGAAAGTAGAAGAAGAACAGGTCCAGCGAGGCGAAGGCACCGAGGATGCCGCCGGTCATCACGAGCAGCAAAATGTAAAATTCCTTTTCGCGGGTCTGAATTTCCCACGAGCAAAGCGCAGCGGCGAAAGCGACAATCGCGCCCATCAAAATCAGCCCGACGTTCAAGCCGTCCACGCCGACGTGATAGCTGATGCCGAGCGATTCGACCCAAGGAATTTGCTGCTCGAACTGGTAGCCGTTCGCGCCGGGCACGAATTGCGCAAACATTTTTACCGCCAGCACCGCTGAGATGAGTGTGGCGAGCACCGCGATGGCGCGGATGATGACGCGATAATTGCGCGGCACGACGATGAGCGCCAACGCCGCCAGCAGCGGCCAACCTGCGATGTAAGTCAGTATGGACATTTTATTTTCCCAAAACGAAATAGAGCAACAGCGCCACGCCGAGCACGAACAGGAAGGCGTAGGTCTGGAGGTTGCCGGTTTGCGCGAGGCGCAACGCGCGTCCGCTCAAATCCGTGCCGCCGCGAATCGCACCGATGATCGCGCCTTCCAAAATCCAGCGGTCCAGCCAGTCGGCGACAGCGGCGAGAAAATCGTGGAAGCGAATGAAGGTCGCTTCGTAAATCTCGTCAAAATAAAATTTATTTTTCATCCATCGGGCAAACCAGCCGAGTTTGGCTGGGAGCGGATCGGTCGCGGCATTTTTGTAAAGTGAGAACGCCAGGAAAATGCCAGCCACAGCGACGCCGATTCCGACTAACATTGGGACGGGCGTGTGCAGTGGTTCAAGCAACTGCTGCGTGAGGGATAGCGTTTCGTGCTCCGCGGCAAATTGCGAACCGTAGTTGTTCGTGATGCCGATGAAACCGCCGATGGCCGCGAAGATGGCCAGAATCACCAGCGGCGCGGTGATGATCAGCGGCGATTCGTGCGCGTGCTTGGCGTGGTCGGTTTTTTCTTTGCCGAAGAAAACAACGAAGAACAGACGGAACGTGTAGAAGGCGGTCAACCCGGCGACGAACACGGCGACGGCGAACAGCAAATAATTTTTCTGGTCCAGGCATTGCGCGAGAATTGAATCCTTCGAATAAAAACCGGCAAACGGCGGAATGCCGCTCAAGGCCAGTGCGCCGATGGTGAACGTCCAAAACGTGACGGGCATTTTCTTTTTCAGTCCGCCCATGTGCCAGATGTCCTGCTCGTGATGCATGCCAATGATGACGGAGCCGGCGCTCAAGAACAGGAGCGCTTTGAAAAAGGCGTGGGTGGTCAAATGAAACATTGCGGGTGTCGGACCGCTCAGGCCGACGGCCATGACCATGTAGCCGAGTTGTGACAGCGTCGAGTAGGCGATGATGCGCTTGATGTCGTTTTGCTGAACCGCCATCAACGCCGCGAGCAGCGCGGTGAATCCGCCGATGTAGGCGATGACGTGGAGCGCATCGGCGTTGTATAAAAAGAGCGTGCGGCAAAGCATGTAAACACCGGCGGCCACCATCGTCGCGGCGTGAATCAAAGCGGAAACAGGCGTCGGGCCTTCCATCGCGTCGGGCAACCAGACGTGCAGCGGGAATTGCGCGGATTTGCCGGCCGCACCGCAGAAAATTAACAGGCCCGCGATGGTGGCACTGGCTCCGAGCGCAGCGGGATTTGAGACCATGGCATTTTGCAGCGCAGAAAAATTCAGCGAACCGAGCAAACCCCAAACCATCAAAATGCCCGCAAGAAAACCAAAGTCGCCGAGGCGGTTCGTGATGAAGGCTTTTTTCGCAGCGTCGCCGGCGCTCGGCTTTTCAAACCAGAATCCGATGAGCAGGTAGCTGGACACACCGACGAGTTCCCAGAAAATGAAGGTCATCAGAAAATTGTTCGCCAGCACGATGCCGAGCATCGAGAACGTGAACAAACTCAAGAATGCGAAAAAGCGCGCCTTGCCCGCATCTTCGTCCATGTAGCTGTAGGAGTAAATATGAATTAAGCCGCCGACGCCGGTGACGACGAACAACATCATCATGCTCAACGCATCGAGCTTGAGGCCGAAGTCCACGTTCAAGCCGCCGATGGTGAGCCAGTTGACGGACGATTCGCCGCTGAAATGAATTCCGTTGGCATTGACGAACAGGCAGGTAAGCACGAAACCCGCCGCGACGGCGCCGATGGAGATGAGGCTGCTGACGGTTTTACTGCGCAACGTGAACAGCGCAATCACTGTCGCTGAGAGCAGCGGCAGGAACAGGATCAGCCATGGAAAAAGTTCGTTTTTCATCCGTCAGAGTTTCATCGAGGTCAAATCTTCGACGTGTGCCGATTGGCGTTTGCGGTAGAGCGCCACGATCAGCGCGAGGCCGACCGCCACTTCCGCCGCCGCCACGGTGATAATGAAAAACACCAGCACCTGGCCGTCGAGCTTGTTGTTGAACCGCGAAAAGGAGACGAGCGCCAGGTTGGCCGCGTTGAGCATCAACTCCAGCGACATGTAAATCACCAGCAAATTGCGGCGCATGATGACGCCGAGCAGCCCCAGGCTGAACAGCATGAAGCTCACGAACAAATAATGATGGAGGCCGACGTGCATGTTATTCTAATTTCTTTTTGCTCAACAGAATCACGCCGATCATCGCGACGAGCAGGAGCACGGAGACGATTTCAAACGGGAGCGTGTATTGCGTGAACAAAAGTTTGCCAAGCGAGTAGGTTTCGCCTTCGAGCGTAGGCGGAGCGGCGTTAGGCTTGATGGACGCGAGCGATTTGATAAAAATGCTGACGACGATGCCCACGGAAACCAAGCCGGCGGCGAGGCCGAAGAATTTAATGCGGCGACGCTGTTCTTCTTTCAAATCCAGCAACATGATGACGAACAGGAACAGCACCATGACCGCACCGGCGTAAACGAGGACCTGCACCGCCGCGAGGAAGAAGGCATGCAGCAGCAGAAACAAACCGGACATCGAGATGATCGTCAGCACGAGAAACATCGCGCTCGTGACCGGATTGCGGCTGAACGGGTTCGCGACGACGAGGATGGCGCACAGCAGCGTCAATGCCGCGAAGACGTAAAAGAAAACGTCCTCGACCGCGCCGCCACTGACCAAGTTGTTGATTTGTTCCATTGCTGATTAAGGCTTCACCGGAAAACTTTCCTGCGCCTTCGCTTCTTCCAGTTTCAGTTTCCACTTCTGGATGCCGCCAACTTCACCGCCGAGCGACAGGAGTTTTTCTTTGTTGTAAATCATCTCGCTGCGGCTGAGGCCGGTGAGCGAATAATCCTTCTGCAGGAAAATTGCTTCCTCGGGGCAGACTTCTTGGCAGAAGCCGCAGAAGATGCAACGCAGCATGTTGATCTCAAATTCCGCCGGCATTTTTTCGGCGTTCGTGCGATCCGCTTTCTGGCCGTTTTGACCGGGCGGCGTGATGCGGATGGCTTTCGGCGGACAGACAAATTCGCAGAGCTGGCACGAAACGCATTTCGTGTTGTTGTCCTGATCTTTCACCAGATACGGCGCGCCGCGATAACCCGTCGGCAGCGTCCATTTCTGCTCGGGATACTCCATCGTCACGACCTTGCCGAGAAACAACGTGTTGTAGGCGTGCTTGAGCGTGACTTTCAGTCCGCCGACAATGGCCGGCAGATAAAGTTTTTCCCAAAACGTCAGGACTTTGCGATTTACAACAACGGGCATATCAACTCCTCAGCCACAGCCAGACGGCCGTGATTAAAATGTTTACCAACGCGAGCGGCAGAAACCGCCGCCAGCCCAAATCCATCAACTGGTCATAACGGAAACGCGGGAACATCCAGCGCACCCAAATGAAAACAATCATGAAAAACAACATCTTCGCGATGAAGACCAGAATATGCGCGAGGCCCATGCCGAGCGAGGTCGCCGCGTGATCCAATCCCCAGAAAGGCAATGTCCAGCCGCCGAAAAACAGCGTGACCATCATCGCTGAGGAAGAAACCATGTTGGAGTATTCGGCGAGGAAAAACAGCGCGAACTTCATCGAGCCGTATTCGGTGTGGTAGCCGCCGACAAGTTCGGTTTCCGCTTCCGGCAAATCGAACGGAGTGCGGTTCGTTTCCGCAAACGACGCGATCATGAAAATCACAAACGAGATCGGCGCATACGCCACCAACCAGCCGTGCGTCGCCTGCCAGCCGATGATGGCGCCGAGATTCAAATTGCCGACGATCAGCAGCACCGGAATGACCGACATGCCCATCGAAATTTCATACGAAATCATCTGCGCGCTCGAGCGGATGCCGCCGAACATCGGATACTTCGAGTTCGCCGCGTAACCCGCGAGCACGATGCCATACACGCCCATCGAGACGATGCCGAAGGTGTAGAGGATGCCGACGTTCAAGTCCGCGATGACCATCTTCTGATCACCGATGACCGAGCCGAACGGAATTACTGCGACCGTGAGCATCGCCGGAATCACCGAAATGGCCGGAGCGAGAAAGAAATAAATTTTCTTCACGCCAGCGGGGGTGAAATCTTCCTTCACCAGAAATTTCAAACCATCCGCGAGCGGCTGGAAAATTCCCAAACGCGTCAGAAAAACTCCGCCAGGAATAAATTTCATGAACGGCGGCGCCGTGCGGTTCGGACCGACGCGATCTTGAATCCACGCTGAAATCTTGCGCTCGGCCAGCACGGAGTAGGCGACGATGCCTTGCACCACGCCAACTACAACGGCGATCTTGATCAAGCTGAAGATGATAAATTTCCAGTCCATTATTAGATTTGCACCGTCACGCCGGTGTCGCCGAGGGCCGACCAGGTCAAGCCGTTGAACGCAGGCACTTCTTTCGCCATTTGGTTGAACAGCCCTTCGATCGTCACAAAACCGTTCTGGCCGGTGACGTTGTGGACGAGGTCATGCAAAAACTCCCATTCGGCGCGCGCGTCGCCGGGCGCTTCCACGGCCTTCATGAATTTTTGGACGCGACCGTCGGTATTGGTGAAGGTGCCGCGTTTTTCCGCGTGCGCGCAGCCGGGCAAAACATAATGCGCCAGCCTGGTCGTTTCGTTCGGCAAAATGTCGCTGACGATCAGGCTG
>Ga0214190_1000043_pt1 | contig 49146 bp, 38 predicted proteins | sample TroBogEpilimnion_41_FD_153028 | JGI IMG/M metagenome (GOLD analysis project Ga0214190, IMG submission 153028) | Freshwater microbial communities from Trout Bog Lake, WI - 15JUL2008 epilimnion | ecosystem: Environmental > Aquatic > Freshwater > Lake > Epilimnion/Euphotic zone | place: Trout Bog...
TTGCCGTCGTCGAGCACGACGGTTTTCACCGAATACATGTTCGGGGTTTCCGGCGACCACAGTTTGGGATTGGCAATTGGCTGGCTGGTCTGGTCAAAGACATTCGTCGCGCCCGCCGCGATGGTTTGCGTGGATTCCATTTGCGCGACTATGTTCCCCTTCGCATCCAACACGCAGGTCTTCATGGTGGCGGATTTGGCCATGACGGAATTGTTCACCACTTCCGTCTTCACATTCACTGTGCCGGATGCCTTCGATACCTGCGGCGTGGTGACGGACGTGCCATACCACGCCACGTGCAGCGGCGCGGTGACGACCATGCGCACGTCGCGATATATGCCGCCGGAAAAAGCATGCTCGCCGGCGCGCGGTGCGAGCCGGGCGTTCCAGAGATTGTTCACGCGCACGGCCACCACGTTGTCGCCGGGCGTCACCGCGTCGGTGATGTCAAAGGTGAAACCGGTGTAACCACCCTTGTGTTCGCCGATGCGCTGACCGTTCACAAACACTTCGGCCACCTGAAACACGCCGTCGAATTCCAAATTGACGCGCTTGCCAGTCCAGTCTGCCGGCACATCAAAATGTTTTCGATACCAGCCGTAGCCGACGTAGAACTTGTCGTTTGCTGCGAAATATGGCAGTGAGAACGAGTGTGGCAGCCCGACGTCGCTCCACTTTGAGTCATCAAACGCGATTCTATTCTCCCCCGAAGCATCGCCCGGTTGAAACTTCCAGCCGCGATTGAAATTGAGGCTTTCGCGCCCTTCAAACGATGCGACAACAAGGCGGCTGGTAGCCAGCAAACAAAGAGTAATGACAAACACTTTTTTCATTATTTTCCCGAATAAAAATCTTTATGTCGCCAGCGCGGCAGACGGTGTTTGCAGTTTTTTGAACACGGTTGACGGATTAGTTTGATGATTTGTCATTGGCCTTAATAGATAACGCGATATTTCGAGTCATAAACCGCCAAAAACCTCAACCATCGAGTCATCGGGCATATCCTTACAAAATGAATACGCAGTATATATGACTCAACAGTATCACAGGTGCAAACGCTCATGGGGTCTGCGTGATACAGAGACGGAAGGCATACGTGAAACTATACAAGCCATAACATCAAATCGAGGCAAAAGCAGTTTGGCTTCCATTTACATCCGCCGAACCCATTTCAGCGACCGACCCAAAGCACATTGAGATTGCCGGGTCCGCCACGGCCACCCCGTCCACCACTGCGGCGTTGGCCGACGGACGCATTCGTGACGGATAAGGTCGCGGGCGTATTCGTGACCGAAGCGGCTTGGGGCGCGCGTTCGGTGCAGACCAAAATGATCTGGTTAGACTTGCTGTCAAGCGAGGACGTTTTACAACCGGCTTTGGTTTGCACCGTTTGTTCCACCACGAAGTTAGTGGGACTGGTTTCCTTAATAATCGTCAACGTGCCATCGCGTTGCGAACTCCATGCTTCCATCGTATTCGGATTGAAGCCGCCGCCGTCCGTGCCGTTGCCGATGGGCAGAGTCGCCAGCACTTTGCCGCTGTCGGCATTAACCACGACGCAAACGTTGGGGTTGGCGCACATGGCGAAGAGAATGTGATTTTTCACATCCAGACCGAGGCCGCCAGGTTCACCGGCGCTGTCGCCGAGGTCATATTTGGTAACGAGTTTCATCGTCTTCAAATCCACGACGGCAATTTTTTTCTCGTCCTCGACGGCCACAAATAATTTTCCTTGCCCGTCGCTTTGCGCCTGTTCCATCGCGCCGCCAACATCAATTGTGCCCACAACCGATCCGTCCTTGGGATCAATTACCGTAATGCTGGGCGCTTCGTGGCTGAAAATAAAAACCTTATCCGTCAGCGGTTCCAAAAGAATACCATCGGGCCGGCCTTGAACTTCAATGCTCTTGATCTTCTGCATCGTCTCCATGTCAAACATCCCAACCGGACTGCTGCTGCTAAAACCGTGATGCGTGGCGGTGTCAATGGTCACACCGTGACCACCGATGTTGGTGATCGCACCGATGTATTTGTGGCTGTCCAAATCGAAAACAAACGTCGAGCCGCCACGCGGCACATAAACGCGGCGACCGTCGTTGTCGGCATAGACATAATCAATACCGCCATTGCCCATGAGTTGGGTGGTAGCGAGCACTTTGTAAGGCGCGGCGACGTCTTGCGCGAGACCGTGGCCGGACATCAGGCTGATTCCCGTTAATACAAAGATGAAATATGTCGGAGTTTTCATAATAAAGTTGAGTTGGTTTGCTTGAACAGCCTGACAGACGCCGACCAGAATACAAAGATTTCAAAATTACAATTTTGTCATTCGCCGTTCACGTTGCGTTCATATCAATGTTGTTTAATGCGCTGGTCTAAATTTCAACAAACAAAACAACTACTTAAACGAACCCCTATGAATATAAAAATGATCGTCTGCTCCACGCTGGCCGCCAGCCTGCTCGTCGGCTGCGCCTCGGAAAAATGCGAACGCTGCGAAAAAGACAGCGACGCCAAACTCATGGCGGAAGCCAAAGTGAGCAAGGAAACGGCGCAAGCAACTGCGTTGGCGAAAGTGCCGAATGGCACGGTTAAGGACGGCGAATTGGAAAAGGAAAAAGGAAAATTAATCTGGTCGTTTGACATCACGACGCCGGATTCCAAGGACATCAAGGAAGTCGCTGTGGACGCGCTGACGGGCGACGTGGTTGGCGTGGACACCGAAACGCCGGAAGATCAGGCGAAGGAAGCCGCCGAAGATGCCGCGAAGAAAAAGGAAGATAAAGACTGATTGCCACTAGTTGAAACCAACCAAAGGTCGAGCGGTGTTCCTCGCCGCCCGGCCTTTGCTGATTGACGGCCACCCTGTGGAAACGTGAAAATTACGACCGCCTGTTTAACTGAAATCAAATCCATGAAAAAAAATCTGTTGCTGATTTTGTTGGTCGTGGTGGCTGGCACGCTTGCGAGCGTGGTGATTGCCAGCCGCCGAGCCGTAGCGCAACCGGTTCAATCTTCGCGACCAATCGCGGTTGCCACCGCGCAATTTGAAAACCGGACAACCGCAATGGAAATTTCCCCGCCGGAAAAAAATTTAGAACCTGCGACGGCAGAAAAAAAATCAACAACCAAGTTGGATTCTAAAAAACAACTTGCCGGAAAAACTTCAAAGCCGCCAAAGGAAATTCAAGACCCGGAAGCGCGCGCGGCCTTGAGTTTAGTCGGCGCCGACCCGGACGCGGAACAGTATTGGGCGGATGCAATCAACGATCCAAACCTGCCCGCCAATGAGCGGAAAGATTTGATAGAAGACTTGAACGAAGATGGTTTGTCCGACCCGAAGCATCCTGGCCCGCAGGATTTGCCGCTGATTGTCAACCGGCTCCGGCTCATTGATGAACTTGCGCCTTACGCGATGGATCAGGTCAACGCAGACGCTTTTCAGGAAGCGCAAAAAGATTTGCTCGCCATGTTGGACGGCAAGCCGGTGCAATAATTAATTTATCCGCCATGCGTATCCTCGTCGTCGAAGACGAAAAAAAAACCGCCTCGTTCATCCGCAAGGCGCTGCAAGCCGAAGGCTTCGCGGTGGACGTTTGCGGCAATGGCGAGGACGCGCTAGCCGCGGTCGCCGCAACGCCGTTCGACGCGCTACTGCTCGACATCATGTTGCCGGGACGCGACGGGCTGGGCGTGTTGTCGCAATTGCGGGAACGCGGCAATAAAATTCCCGTTCTGCTACTTTCTGCGCGCGGCGAAGTCAATGAACGCGTCGCGGGACTCAACACGGGTGCAGATGATTATTTACCCAAGCCGTTTGTCATTGCCGAACTCGTCGCCCGCGTGCGCGCGCTCGTCCGGCGCGGCGGTGAAACGAAATCCACCGTATTGCGACTGGCCGACCTCGCGCTCGACACCGTGACGCACGAAGCGCGGCGCGGCGAAACTAAAATTGAACTGACGGTGCGCGAGTATCGCCTACTGGAATTTTTGCTGCGCAATCCCAACCGGATTTGCGGACGCATGAGCATTATTGAAAAAGTTTGGGACTACGATTTCGACCCCGGCACGAATCTAGTGGATGTTTATGTGCGGCGATTGCGCGAAAAAATTGACGACGGCTTCGAGGCGAAACTGCTGCACACCGTGCGCGGCATCGGCTATGTGTTGAAGGAGGCGGCATGACCATCCGCACCCGCCTAACACTGTGGTATGCGGTCATTTTTTCCTTGTCATTGCTGGTCATCGGCATCGCCATGTATTCCGAACTGGTAGTCGAAACACGTGCTAAAATCGCGCACCACCGCGAGGTGACGGTTGACGACGATGCCGGCGTGGACATCACCCAAATCATTTTTATTTACGGCGGCTCAGCGGTTGTTATTGGGCTGCTCGGCGGTTGGTGGCTCACGCGCCGCGCATTCGCGCCCGTGACAGCCATTATAGAAGCGGCGGAAAAAATCCACGACGGCAACCTTGCGCAAAAATTGCCGCGCTCCGGCAATGGCGACGAATTGGATCGTCTCACAGAAGTTTTCAATGCCATGACCACGCGGCTCAGCAGCTCCTTCCAGCGCATCCGCGAATTCACGTTGCACGCTTCGCACGAATTAAAAACACCGCTCACCATTTTGCACGGCGAAATTGAAACCGAGTTGCACGCGGAAAATTTACCAGCTGCACAGCGCGAAAAACTTTCCGACCAGCTCGATGAAATCCAGCGCCTGACCAAAATTGTGGACGGGCTTACATTGCTCACGAAAGCCGACGCCGGGCAAATTGAATTAAAATTCACCGCGCTGCCATTGGACGAAATCGTGCGCGACGTTTTTGCCGACGCACAGATTCTTGCCAAGTCGGCAAACGTTTCCGTCACGCTCACCACGTGCAAAAAAATTTCCATCAGTGGCGACCGGCACCGGCTGCGCCAGCTCTTATTGAACCTTGCGGACAACGCGGTGAAATACAATCAACCCGGCGGCACGGTGGAATTTGCCCTACGCCGCGACGGCGCAGACGCGGAATTAACAATTACCAACACCGGAAAAATTATCCCACCGGAAATTTTGCCGCGCGTGTTCGAGCGGTTTTATCGTGGCGCCGCGGCGCACAATTCCGACGTGGATGGCTGCGGTCTCGGCTTGAGCATTGCCGAATGGATTGCGCGCGCGCATCATGGTGAAATCCGCATCGCGTCGGTGGAAAATTTGACAACCGTGACCATCCGATTGCCGCTCGCACCGGAAAAATAATTTCGTGAAAAATTGGCCCATCATTTTTATCGCCGCCTTGCTGGCTGGCTGCGCGCACTTTGAACCGCAGCCGCTAGCGCCGGGAAAAACCGCCGCGCAATTTGACGCGCGCCGACTTGACGACGCCGGCCTGCAAAAATTTCTCGCGCAAAATCTTGGCCGCGAAACCAACAGTTTGCCGTTGACGAACTGGGATTTGAATTCGCTTACACTTGTCGCGTTTTATTTTCATCCGAGCCTCGAGGTCGCGCGGGCGCAATGGCTCGTCGCGACGGCGGGCTTGAAAACGGCGGGAGCGCGGCCGAATCCATCCGTAACAGTCACGCCAGGTTACGATTCACAAATCCCCGGTAATTACAGCCCGTGGCTCGTGCCAGTGACGTTTGATGTGCCGATCGAAACGGCGGGCAAACGCGGCAAGCGACTGGCCGAGGCGGAAAAAATTTCCGAATCGGCGCGCTGGAATTTTGTTTCCGCCGCTTGGCAGATTCGCAGCGGCGTGCGCGCCGGTTTGCTGGATTTCACCGTCGCCGACCGCCGAGCGGAGTTATTACAAAAACAATTTGCGGCGCAAAATGAAATTGTGCGGCTGCTGCAACAACGGTTTGACGCGGGCGAAATTTCCCGACCGGAATTGGCGACGGCGCAAATCGCGTTGCATAAGACGCAACTAGATTTGAGTGATGCAGAATCAAAAAAATCCGATGCGCGTTCGCGGTTGGCGCAGGCGCTCGGCTTGGGCGAAGCCGCGCTGGACGGCGTGGATTTGAATTTTGATTTTTCGCTGAACGACGCGGAAAAACTCACGACAACAGAAGCTCGGCAAATCGCGTTGCGGTCGCGCGCGGACATTCTCGCGGCGCTGGCGGATTACGCGGCGACGGAGGCGGACTTGCAATTGCAGGTGGCCAAGCAGTATCCCGATTTGCATCTCGGCCCCGGCTACGCATGGAATTCCGGCAATGCGGGCGACAATCAGTGGTCGCTCGGACTAACTTTGGAATTGCCAATCCTCGACCAAAATCAAGGGCCGATTGCCGAGGCGGAGGCGCGGCGCAAACTGGCGGCGGCAAAATTTATTGAGTTGCAGTCGCAAGTCATCGGCGAAATTGATCGCGCGGTCGCGGGCTGGCGCGTGGCGGGCGAACAGTTGAAAACGGGAAATAATTTACTCGCCGTCGAATCGCAGCAGCAAAAATCCGCGCAGGCACAACTGGATGTTGGCGCGGCGGACCAATTGGATTCGCTCACCGCGCAACTGGAATTGGGCAGCGCGGCGCTGGCGCAACTGGACAATGAATCGCAATGGCAAACGGCGCTCGGCCAATTGGAAGATGCGCTGAAAAGCCCGCTGGCATTGGCGAATTCCATTGTCCAGCAAATGCAAAGACTTCCGAACTGATTTCAAAATATGAATTTTAAAAAGATAATTTCAATGTTGGCCGTGACGCTTGGTGGATTAATTCTGACCGGCGCAACACGCGTGCTGGCGGATGCTGATGACCATCCGGCGGTGGAAGAAAATGTCGTCACGGAAGTTTCGGTTCAGGTTGGAAAAATCATGACCGTCACGCTGCATGGTTATGTTCAAGGGTTTGGCACAATTGAAACGGCACCGGCCACGGCAGATCAACCTGCCGCCGGCGCGCAACTCGCTGCGCCGTCGGCAGGTATCGTGACTAAAGTAAATGTCGTCGAAGGTCAGCATGTTGAAAAAGGCGACGTGCTGGTGGAATTAAATTCGCAAGCGGCGGCAGCAGAAGTGGCGCGGCTAAAAAAATTATACGAGCAACAAAATACGTCGCTAAAAAATTTGCAGGATGCCGAGGCGCAACTGGCGTTGCTACAAATCACCGCGCCGTTGTCTGGCACGGTGGTGCGCGTCAATGCCAAGCCAGGTCAGGCGGTGGATTTGACGACGGTGGTCGCGGAGGTGATGGATTTGAGCCGGCTCGCGGTGAGCGCAGAAATTCCGTCGGCGTCGGCAAATGATTTGAAAGCGGGCAATCCGCTCGAAGTGCTGGGGGAACATCCGGCGGCGACGGAATTATTATTCGTCAGCCCGAATGTGAACAAGGACAACGACACGGTTTTGGTGCGCGCGCTGCTGCCGAAAGACAGCGGCTTGCGTCCCGGACAATTTGTTTCGTTGCGTATCGCGACGGTGGTGCATACGAATTGCCTTGCTGTGCCAAGCGAAAGTGTCGTCACCGATGAAAGCGGCAAGAGCTTCATCGCGCTGGTCAAAAATGGCGAGGCGACGCAATTATCCGTGCAAGTCGGCTTAAAGGAAAATGGTCTGGTTGAAATCACCGCGCCGGAAATTAAGGAAGGCGACCTTGTCGTTACGGTCGGCGCTTACGGCTTGCCGGAGAAAACCAAAATCCGCGTGCAAAATTCTGGGGGCGAAGAAAATTCCTCCACCCATTCACCTGACGCCAAATGAAGCCAGAGACGAATTCAGCTTTAGGCCGCTTCGCCACCAAACACGCGCTGTCCATCACGTTCATCGCGGCGGCGTTGTGTCTCGCGGGATTTTTTTGCGCGTTGCGAATGCCGTCGTCGGTATTTCCGCAGACAGATTTTCCACGCATTGTAATCCTCGCGAACAACGGCATTACACCCGCCGACGAAATGATGGCGACGGTCACGCGACCGATTGAAGAAGCTCTGAAAGACATTCCCGGCGCGGTCACGGTGCGCTCGGCTACGAAGCGCGGTTCGGCGCAGATCAATGTTTTGTTTAACTGGAACGTGGACATGACGCAGTCGGAGCTTTATGTGCTGGGCCGGATCGCGCAAATCCGCAGCGATTTACCTGCGACGGTCTCCACGGAAATTGAGCGCGTGACGTTCGCGGCATTTCCCATCGTGGGCATCAGTCTCACGAGTTCTAACCGCGACATCACGTCGCTTTGGGAGACGGCGAATTATGAATTGAAGCCGCGTTTCCTCCAGATTCCCGGCGTGGCGCGCGTTGAAATTGTTGGCGGACAAGCACCGGAATTTCACGTCGTGATTGACCCGCTGAAATTGCAGGCCAACAACCTTGGCTTGGCGGACGTGAGCGATGCGTTGACAAAAAATAATCTTTTCGCGCCGGCGGGAATGATCGAGGAAAATTATCATTTGTATCTGACGACAGTGGACGGGCGCGTCCGGTCCGCAGAGGAAATTGGCAATGTGGTCGTCACCGTTCACGGCAATCATCCGGTGCAAATCAAAGACGTGGCGAGTATCGCGCGCGGACCGGAGCCGGCCTTCAAAGTCGTGACCGCGCAAGGCCGCACCGCTGTGCTGTTGAACATTCAAAGTCAGGCCGACGGCAGCACGCTCGACATTGCCAACGCGCTGAAGCAACAGTTGCAAAAACTGCGGCAGAATTTGCCGCCGGACATGCACCTCGCGTTTTATTATGACCAATCACTTTTTGTGCGCGATTCCATCAGCAGCGTGTGGGACGCAATCTTTTTTGGACTATTGCTGTCGGTGCTGATCCTGTTCTTCTTTTTGAAAAATTGGGGCAGCGTTTGGACGGCGATTGTTACGATTCCGATTTCCGTGCTGATTACTTTTGTGGCGATGAAGCTGGCGGGGATGAGTTTCAACATGATGACGCTCGGCGGCATCGCGGCGTCCATCGGACTGATTATTGACGATGCGATTGTCGTCGTTGAAGCCATCTATGCCAAAGTCGCCGCCGGACGTTTGAAGTTGATTGGTATTCAGGAAGCCATCGGCGAAATTTTAAAACCGCTCATCAGTTCGACGCTGACGCCGGTGGTGGTTTTCATTCCGCTGGCGTTTTTGTCCGGCATCACGGGCGTATTTTTCCGCGCGCTGGCATTGACGATGGTGGTGTCGCTGCTCACCTCGCTGGTGCTGGCACTCACGCTTACGCCGTCGCTGGCCGCATGGTTTATCCGTGACCGCGAAAAATTAGAACACGGCCACGCGCCCAAAAATGCGGAAGGCGGATTTCTGCTGACGCGCGTCATTCGCATTTACGAACGCGCGCTGCGGTTGGCACTGCGGTTTCGCTGGATCACACTGCTGGCCTGCGGCGCGGTGCTGGTTTCATCGGTGTTCATTTACAAACAATTGGAATCTGATTTTCTGCCCGAATTCGATGAAGGCGGTTTTGTCATTGATTATTGGGCGCCGCCAGGCACGAGCCTCACCGAAACTTCGCGCCAGCTTGATGCGGCGGAGAAAATTTTATCCGCGAATCCAGATGTGGAAAGTTACTCGCGTCGGCTCGGCACGGAAATGGGCATGTTTGTCACGGAAGCCTATCGCGGCGACTTCGCCGTCAAATTGAAACGCGACCGCAAACATTCCACGCAGGAGGTCATCGCGGAATTGCGCCACACATACAACGCGCAATTCCCCGCGTTCCGCTGGGATTTTCCCGGCATCTTGACCGATATCATTGGCGATTTGCAGATGACGCCCGACCCGATTGAAATCAAATTATTTTCGCCCGATTTAAAATGGCTGCAGCAAGCCGCGCCACGCGTGGAGGCAGAAATTAAAAAAATTCCCGGCGTCGTGGACACGTTTGATGGGCTTACGGAAACCGGGCCTTCAATAAATTTTCGCGTGCGCGCTGCCGACGCCGCGCGCTTTGGGTTGAGTGTTCAAGACATCGCCGGCGCAGTAAATACCGCCCTGCTCGGCCAGACGGCGTCGTATGTTTTGGAAGGCGACCGCATCGTCAACATCCGCGTTCTGGCCCAGCCGTCGAGCGTGAATACTCTCGCCGCATTACGCGAACTACCCTTGCGCGCCGCCAACGGCACGGTCGTGCGACTGAATCAAGTTGCCGAGGTCGCGCAGCAGCCCAGCGAAGTTGAATTGGTGCGCGATGATTTGCGGCAGGATATCGTTGTCAGCGCGCGACTCGAAGGTCGCGATCTCGGCAGCGCGATGAAAGAAATTCAGGAAAAATTGAGTCAGGACAAATCGCTGCCGCCCGGCACAATTGAATACGGCGGACTTTACCAGCAACAACAGGAATCGTTCCGCAACCTCGTAATGGTTTTGCTGGCCGCAATTCTATTGGTATTCACGGTGCTGCTGATTGAATTTCGTTCGTTCAACGAGCCAGCGGCAATTGTCTTCGGCGCCATTCTCGCCATGTTCGGAACCGTCGCCGCGTTGTGGCTTACGGGCATCACGGTGAACATTGTTTCCTATCTGGGCGCAATCATCGGCGTCGGCATCGTCGCCAAAAACGGAATCCTCATGCTCGATTTTGTTCAGCAACTGGAAGCCGACGGCGTGGAACTAATTGAGGCACTCGTGCGCTCCGGCCATCGTCGCTTGCGTCCGGTGCTGATGACTTCGCTCGCCGCCGCGCTGGGAATGTTGCCGCTCGCATGGGGCATCGGTTCAGGTGCAGAAATGTTGCGACCCTTGGCCGTCGCGGTTATCGGTGCGCTGTGCATCTCGGTGCTGCTATCGCTGGTTGCGACTCCGGTGGTTTATTTCCTGTTGCGGACAACCAAAAAATCAACGCGCAATTCAGCGGCATGATTAATTCGTGCTCCTCAAAAATTATTCGCCGGTCTTCAGAATATCCACTTTGGCACTCAATTGCGGCGTTAGGTATTTGTCCGGATTCAATATCTGCACCTTGATTTGTAACGTGCCTTTGGCGCGGTCAGCTTCCGGCGCAATCTCCGCGACGTAACCTTCGTAAATTTTGTCAGGATACGCCTCGGGACTGATATGACATTTTCTATTTATGGAAATCTTGGAAAGATCCGCTTCATTCACGTCAATTTCCACCTGCAAATCCAGCGGGTTGGCGACCGCGAGTAGCGCGGTGCTGGGGCCGCGACCACCACCAAAACTTTGCGGCATCACCAGTTCGCCGGGATTCACCAGTTTTTCCATGACCACGCCGTTGAGCGGCGCGCGGATGGTGCACCAATCAACGTAAGTCCGGGCGAGATCGCGGGTGCCTTGCACGGCTTGAACCGAGGCGCGATCGGCTTCAAGTATTAGGCGGGCGTTGTCGGCAGACTGTTTGGATTCGATGTCGGTGCGCGAAAGATTTTCGATGCGATGAAAATTTAATTCATCGCGCGACACCGCTGCTTGGGCCGCGGCCAACTGGCCTTCGGCTTCGGCCAACCGCGCGCGATATTCGGTATCGTCCAAGAGCACCACGACCTGACCGTTGGTCACCGCGTCACCTTTCTTCACGCCAATCCATTTCACGACGCCCAGAAAACGCGGACTGATTTCGATGCGCTCGCGGTTGATGATGTAACCGTTCACGGTCAGGACGCTCGCGCCAGTCGCGTTCGTCGTGGGCGAAGATGAAACAGCGGTGGTCGTTGCGCCGACTGAATTGGTGGAAACAGTCGTTCTGGCAGACTCATTTTTTGTGGTGTCGCGGCTATCTTTGGCCCACGGTTGGGCTATCAGCAGCGCCAGCAGCATCACTACCAAGACGGTGATGATGATGCTCCAAAAAGTTTTTTGCGTCCGCAGTTTTTGCTGCGGCTCGATTTTCAGACCCGATAATTTGTCAGTGTTCATTAAATTTTTGTTAAATCATTAAACGGATTTTAAAGCGGCAATCACCGGCAGACGCGATGCGCGCAGCGCGGGCAGCAGACTGCCGATGACGCCGACGACCACAGAAAAAATCATTCCTTTCGTCGCCAGCCACGGCGTGATGCGAAATTCAAAAACGGTTTCACTGAAAGAATTAAAACTCATCGTGCCGGTAGAATAACCGTGCAACGGCAAGGCCAGCAAACAACCGAGCAAGCCACCGATGGCCGCAAGCAACGCGCCTTCGATGATGAAACCGGCGAGCACCGAACGGCGGCGAAAACCGAGCACGCGCAAGGTGCCGATTTCGCGCGTGCGCGCGCCGACGCTGGCATACATCGTGTTCATCGCCGCAAAAATTGCGCCGATGGACATGGCGGTGGCGAGGAAATTGCCGAGGATACGGATGGGCATCGCCGTTGCAGTTTGGTCGCCATAATATTTCACCTCGGCTTCGGCGCGCAGCGGCAGACGTTTGTCGGCTTCGATGCGTGTGATAATCTCTTGTGCCGCTTGCGGACTGCTTACGCGCACGAGCAGGCTGGAATAATTCTGACGGTCAAACAACGAGCGTGCCTCGTCCGCATCCATCCAGACTTCGGAATCAAAGGCGCTGTTGCTGCCATCAAATTCGCCAACCACCGTCAGGGTATTTCCGGCCGTGCGAAAACTGTCACCGACATGGAAATTGGTAAAACGTCGCGCGATTTTCTGGCTGATGGCCACTTCGCGTTTGCCCGGCGTGAACCAGCGACCCGTGACCAGTTTCACTTGCGGACGTAATTTTAATCCGATGGGCGTAAGGCCGCGCACGGAAACATTTGCTTCGCCGCGACCATCAATGCGCGGCTGGCTGATGAGCGTGATGACATCGGCTGAAACCAGCGGCGCGCCATTTTCGTCGTGCGCGATTTGCGGCCAGTAGCGGATGGTTTGAAGTTGCGCGAGCGAAACCTGACTGCTGGATTCGGCGGTCGCGCCCTTGCGGACAATCATCACATTGCGTGGATCGCCGGTGTTGCTGGCGGATTTTTCCAAGCCAACGGCGAGCGCCTGCACGAGCACATACACGGCGACAACCATCGCGATACCGAGAATTGTCGCCAGTGTTGCGCGCCAGCGGACGATGACGTTGCGAAAATTATATTTTAGCGGCAGTGCCATTTAATCCAATGTTTTCAAGCCATTCACCACACTCATCCGCGCCACAGCTAGCGACGGCGCGATTGCGGAAATGATTCCAAGCACCGCCGCGACCAGCGCCGCCAACCCCATGATTTGCGGCGTGACTTCAAACGAAACGAAAATTCCGTGCGTCATTTTGCTGATGTCACCAAACGTATAGACGCAATACGCCGTGCCAATGCCAATGATTGCCCCAGCGACCGCGAGACCAAAACTTTCCGCGAGGATGAAGACGAATAATTCACGCCGGCGAAAACCCAGCGCCTTCAAAATCGCCAGTTCGCGGAAGCGTTCGCGCACGGCCATGCTCATCGTGCTCGCCGTGACGAGCACCAACGTGAACACGACCACGGTGCTGATCGAGGCGATGAGCGTCTTGATGTTGCCGAGCATGGAGATAAAGCCGAGTTGAAAATTGCGTTCGCTTTCCGCGCGCACCTCGGCGGCGGTGTTGGCGAACGCATCGTTAATCGTTTTGATAACAATCGGCATATCTTCGGCGGTCTTCACTTTGATCCACCACATGCCGACGAGGCCGGGCGTGCCGATGGATTCGTCCAGATATTCCTGATGAAACATCATCATCCGATCATCAGCTGTGCCGGAGAAAATGCCGGCGATTTTGAATTCCAGCGAACCCGGATAAATCGTGCTGTCGAGCGTGAAATGGTCGCCGACTTTGAAATGATATTTGTCCGCCGAAATTTTGCCGATGATGGCGGCGGACTTTTCCGACTGATAAGCGGCGAGTTCCGCGTCGGTCAACTTCAGGTCGGTAAACACCAAGCGCGTCGCCTTCGCGTCCATGGCGAACTGCGCAAAGGTCATCGCGCCTTCATTTTGAAACTGGCCGCCGAACCAAGTGAATGGCGTAACGCCCTCGACGCCGGGAATTTTTTCAATGATGGAGCGTTGTCGCGCGGGCAGCGGATTGGTGAGCGAAACTTTGTTGCGCGCACAAACGCGAAGTTCCGCGCCGGCACTTTCCACCGGCAACGTCAATTCGCGTAACGCGACTTGGAGCGTGACCAACAAAAACAAACTTGCCGCCACACTCGACACGGACAGCAACGCACGCCTCTTATTGCGCAGCGCATTTTTGAAAATGAACGTCGAGAGAGTCACGCGCTCAATTCGCCTTTCTCCAAATGAATCTGGCGCGTGCCGAACGAAGCTGCCTTGGGATCGTGCGTGACCATGATGATGGTTTTGCCCGCGTCACGCCGCAGCGATTGCAGTGCGGTGAGGACTTCCTGTGCGCTGTGCGAATCTAGATTGCCGGTCGGCTCGTCGGCGACAATCAATTTCGGATCCGTAACCAGCGCACGCGCGATGGCGACACGTTGCTCCTGTCCGCCGGACAACTGGCGCGGCAGATGTTTCGCGCGGTCGGCCAGTCCGACCACTTCCAGCGCAGTTTCAACTTGCTGACGTCTTTGGCGGCGATCCAGTTGCGTGAGCAGCAACGGCAGCTCCACATTTTCCGCTGCCGTCAAAACAGGAATCAGATTGAACGTCTGAAAAATGAAGCCGACATTTTGATTCCGCCAATCGGCGAGTTGCGATTCGTTCAGCTTCGTCACGTCTACGCCTTGCACCAGACACTCGCCGCTGGTCGGGCGATCCACACCGGCGATGATGTGCAGCAACGTAGATTTGCCGGAGCCGGACGGTCCCATCAACGAAAGAAATTCACCGGCGGCAATATCGAGCGTGATGCGGTCTAGCGCGGTCACTTGGATATCGCCTTGGGCATAAACCTTGGTCAGCTCACGAATTTTAACAATGGTTTCAGACACAGTCCCATCATTAAAACCGCCGCAAGCGTGAAAACAATCTCTATTTAACACTCATGAACTTTAACCGACCATGAACAATACCTAAATTTACTATTCAGATAATTTTCTCGATAAAGTAAAAGGCCACTCTTGATGAGTGGCCTTTACAGTTAGAATGTTTTAGAAATTATTTCTTGGCTGATTTTTTAGCCGCCCATCTGGCTTTCATAAGTGCCGAAAGTTTGGCTTTGGCGGCCGCACTCATCACAAATTTCTTTTTTGCCGGCTTAGTAGCAAATGGTTTACCAGCTTTGGGAGCCGTCTTAGCCTTGGCGGCTTTGACCTTCGCCCAACGGAGTTTAGCCGCAGCAGAAATGCGAGCTTTTCCTGCCGCGCTTATTCCTCCTTTTTTCTTAACGGGTTTGGCAGCAGCGGCTGTAGGAGTTTTGACTCCTTGTAACTGAGCGAGTTGTTTTTCCAATGCCGCAATCTTTTCAATGAGATCAGCAGCTTGGCGTAATTGGGACGGAGTTAGATTGGCAATACTCATGGGGCTATTAAATCAGGGAGGTTAGAATAGGCAATAGCAAACCATCAATGAGCTGGCACCATGCCTAAGACTTGCACGGAGTGATCTCGAATGAATTACGCGGGGAAACTTTGCACCTAGAAAGCTGTGTCAGTCAGATTATTTTGCGCCCAAAGATAGCGGAACTGACAGCGCCAACGGCGATTGGCTCCGGCGACTCGTTATAAGCCACAGTGTAATCATAGCTCAAACTAACTCGGTAAAAACAAACGCTCGGATAACTCGACGCGCCGCACTTGCTCGTCACTCGACCAAGCGCAAGCTAATCCCGAACTATAACCATCCGCATGGGAGTTATCGCTTCAGAACATAAATCCGGTAGAAGATTGCGGGGGCGAATTAAACCAGTAATCTTCCGCCCGCGTGCGCCGTCTGGCTTCCCGCTAATGAAATTTTTAATCACCCTCAACTTATTGCTGCTGCTGGTCTCCGGCTGCGCGACTTCGCGTGAAAAATTGGTCTGGCACGATGAGTTCAACGTGGATGGCGCGCCGGATCCGGCGAATTGGAATTTTGAACACGGTTTCGCGCGCAACCATGAGTTGCAATGGTATCAGCCGGAAAATGCGGTTTGCACGAACGGTCTGCTGGTCATCGAGGCGCGGCGGGAACATAAACCCAATCCGGATTACAGCGCGGAGAGCGATGATTGGCAGACGAACCGACGGTGGATCAAATATACTTCCGCGAGTCTCACCAGCCGTCACTTGCAGCAGTTCAAGTATGGCCGGTTCGAGATGCGGGCGCGCATTGATACGCGCGCGGGCAGTTGGCCGGCGTTCTGGACGCTCGGCACATCGCCGGGCGTTTATTGGCCGGCGTGCGGTGAGGTGGATATCATGGAGTATTACCGCGGCATGGTGCTGGCTAATTTTGGTTTCAGTCTGGATGGCGATACCAAATGGCTCGCCAAAAAGAAGCCGCTGGATGAACTCGGCGGCGCGGCGTGGTCAAAAGCATTTCACATCTGGACGATGGATTGGGATGCGCAGAAAATGGATCTGTGGCTGGACGGTAAATTGATGAATCGCCTCAAGCTGAAGGACGCGGACAAGGCGGATGGCGGCAACCCGTTTCATCAGCCGGTTTTTATCATCTTGAATCAGGCCATCGGCGGCGATAACGGCGGCGACCCGGCGCAGACGGAATTCCCCATCCGCTACGAAATTGATTGGGTGCGCGTGTATCAGCGCAGTCACTGAGGTATCGGTTGCGCGCTTTAATTTCTGCGCGCGTTTCAATATTCTTCCCGCTCGTGTTAACAACGTTGCGCAAAGCTGAATACGCCGAGCTGATGATTTTATTTTTCATTCAGGCAGCGGCGATGTCCATCTGGTTCGTGCCGCTCGGCGCGATTCTGGATGCGCACGGCTTGCGGAACATCAAACCCTTCGCGTTTGCCGCGGCGGCGATTGCAGCGTTCATCTCGCCGCTCTTGTTCGGCGCGATGGCGGATCGGCACGTGCCGCCGGCAAAAGTATTGCGCGGGCTGGCGATTACGACGGCCACGATGATGACGATCATTAGCACGGCGATGCGCGGACATTGGAACGAATGGCTCATACTCGCGCTCATTCAGATTTTTTACCTGTCGTATTCACCGATGTTCAGCATATCCACCGCGCTCGTGCTCGCGCGGCTGGACGATGCGAAAAAAGAATTCGGTCCCATCCGCGCACTCGCCACGTTCGGTTGGATGTGCGGCGCGTTGCTCATCAGCGCGTTGAGCCTAGACCGTTCGGCGTATACCGGCTATCTCGGCGCGGTCGTCTGGCTGCTGGTAGCGCTGTTCACGTTTTATCTGCCGACGTTGGAAATCCCCAAATCCGCTGAGCATCTGGCGTGGCACGAACGGCTCGGCCTCGACGCATTGACGCTGCTGAAAGATCGGGAGGTGCGCGTGGTTTTCATCGTCACGACGCTATTCAATATCCCGCTCGCGGCGTTCTATCCGTATGCGCCGACGCATCTGCACGACCTCGGCTTCACACACACGAGCGCGTGGATGAGCTGCGCGCAAATCACGGAACTCATCGCGATGTTCGGCCTCGCGTGGCTGCTGGTGAACTGGCGGTTGAAATGGATTTTTGCCGCGGGCCTCAGTCTCGGCGTGCTGCGCTTCGTCTTCAGCGCGATGGACACGAAACCTTCGCTGCTGCTCGGCGTGACGCTGCACGGCGCGTCGTTCGTTTTGGTTTTCATCACCGCGCAAATTTTTCTGGACCAAAACATCGCCTCCGCGTGGCGCAACCGCGCGCAGGCGTTGCTGACGCTGCTCAACGGCGGCATCGGCAATCTGATCGGCTATCTCGGCAGCGGTTGGTGGTTCGCCACGTGCACGACCCACTGCGGCACGGACTGGCGCTTGTTCTGGGGCGCACTCGCGGCGATGGTGACAGCGGTGCTGACCTATTTTCTCATCGCCTACCGCGACAAAGGATTTAAGCGGTGCAAAACCATTGCCGCCGCTACGACTTGACGGCAACGGCATAAATTTTCCATGAAGCATTACTGCCACCGCCTTTTATTTCTCGTCGCCATCAGCGGCATGCTTTTGTCCACGCGCGCCGCCACCAACGACTTGGATTACATGAAGCCCGGCACGCTGGCGTATTATCTGGCGACCAACACCGCAGCGCGCGCCAAAAATTTCGCCGGCCAATATCCCGACATGGTGGAGTTTCACTCGTTTCTTACCATCGGCCTAGATCGCTTCTTCATGCCGTCGTGGTCACACAAATTCTGGTTGCAAGGCGTGGAAGGTTTGAGCGCCACACCCATCGGCTACAGTAATATCTTCAACGGTCAGGGATTGTTCACGATGGTTTCCCCGCGCCATTATTTATGCGCCACCCACATGCACCCGGAAAATTTGCTCGCCGGATTTTTGGATACCCACAACAAAGTGCATTGGCGACATACGTTGGAACGCGTGGATGTAGGCAGCGATACCAGTGTGGGCTTGCTCGATGATGAATTACCACCGAGCGTCGGCTTCCTGCCTGTGCTGCCGGAAAATTATACGAACTACCTGCCGACCAGCAGCGGCAGCCTCGTGCAAGGCATCGGGATGAATCAAGACATGATGCTGTTCGGCGAGCCGATGACTTTTTCCAGCGGGAACTTTGTAAATTGGAACAGCCACAACTCCGTTCCGTTCGGACTGACGACGAATTGGAACGTCACCATTCGCGGCGGCGATTCTTCCAACCCCGCCCTGCTCCTCATCAGCAACCAACTCGTGCTGGTGTCGCACAATTATTTTGTTGGCGGCGGACCAAACTACGCTACGCAGATTCGCGATATCAACCGTGTCATGCACCAACTCTCCACAAATCATTTTCTCCACACGGATTATCAGCTCACGCCGTATTCGCTGACCAACTGGCCGAAGATTCATTGAGCGGTCACGCGCTCAAACGTAGAGCGCGTTTTGCAATTCGCGCAACATCACGCCGGTGAACGCGTGGCGCCGTTCCGGCTCACGCTCGAGGCATTTCAACACCACCGTTTCCAGCGCGAGCGGCACGTCAGGATTCAACTCGCGCAACGGAACCGGTCCTTCCGGCTGTAACTGCGCCGCGAGAATTTCGCCGGGCGATTCGCCGGGAAACGGTTTTTTGTTCGTCAACAATTCATACGCCGCCACGCCGAAAGCAAAAATATCCGCGCGGCCGTCCATCGGTTCGCGCTTTAATTGTTCCGGCGCCATGTAGCCGGGCGTGCCGGGATTTTTGGAGAACTTCACCGGCTTGTCCGGCAGCGGTTGCGCCATGTCGAAGTCGATCAGCCGCACCGCCGCATTGCGCGAAACCAAAACATTTTCCGGTTTGAAATCGAGGTGCATGTAGCCAAGTTCGTGGACCGCATTCAAACCGGCCGCCATATCAATAAGGATTTGCGCCACGTTTTCGGTCAACACCGGATCCTGCCGCGCAAATAAAGACTTCAGATTCTCCGCCTCGACGTAATCCATCAAAAGGTAATCACTGCCGTGCTCAACGTAGCCGACGATGTTTTCGCAGCCAGCCAGTTGGGATAAAATTTCGTTACCACGCGTGAAGCGGCGGCGGGCAGTGAAGTTGAAACGCAGTTCCTTTTTCAACCGGCGCAGCGCGTAAGTTTTCCGGCGTTCATCGGAAACAAGCCAGATATCCGCCATCCCACCGCTGTTCAGCAGTTCGCGCAGATAAAAGCGACCGAATTTCTCCGGTCCGACCACCTCGTTGTTTGGCAAGCCACGCGCCATGGAAAAATAATTGCACAGGAAATGGATCGCTGCGAATGAAAATTTTCACCGATTTTTCTTCCCCTCGCCGGCAGACAAAATAAATTCTCCGCCATGATCGGTGTGCTGACCGATAGTTTGAATCTGCTGTATCCGCCCGTCTGCCAGCTTTGCCACGAGCGCCGCGCGGAGGCACGCGAAGGCTTCGTGTGCAGCCAATGCTGGTCGCACGTCCGCTTCATCCGCGCGCCGTTTTGCGAACGCTGCGGATTGCCGTTTGAAGGCAATCTCACCACAAACTTCGTCTGCACCAACTGCCATGATTTGGAATTGTATTTTACTTCTGCGCGCTCGGCGGTCGTCGCCAAAACCGTGGTGTTGGAAGCGATTCATCACTTTAAATATTCCAACGCGCTTTGGTTTGAAAACTTTCTCGCCAATCTACTCGTGCGCGAAGCCACGCCGATGCTGGCGCAGGCGAAGTGGGATTACATCGTGCCGGTGCCGCTGCATCCGGTCAAATTGCGGGAACGCGAGTTCAACCAAGCCGCGCTGCTCGCCGAGCATCTCGCCCGTGCCACGAAAATTCCGCTGAATGAAAAAATTCTCCAACGCGTGCATCCCACGTCCACGCAGACGTTGCTGACGCGGGAGGCGCGCGCCGCGAACATGAAGAACGCCTTTGCCGTTCGCCGCGGGACGAAGCTGGACGGCAAACGAATTGTTCTTGTGGACGATGTTTTCACCACGGGCGCGACGACGAATGCCTGCGCGCAGGCTTTGCAAGTGGCTGGCGCGGCGGAGGTTTGTGTCTGGACAGTTGCGCGCGGGCTTTGAGTTTTGTAGTATCCGGCGTTCATGGATACCACTTCGTTCACGAAGAAAATTATTGATGGCGTGCTGCAGGTCGAACCGGCTTTGACACCGCCGCCCGCTAATACCGAGCAGACCAGTTTTGTTAAAAAACCCAAGGTCGGCAGCAGCAAGTCGAAGAAACGTGAGATTCCCGAAGGACTTTGGACGAAATGTCCTTCCTGCGATGGAATGATCTTCGACAAGGAGCTGGACGAAAACCTCCAAGTCTGCTCGAAGTGCGGTTATCATTTTCCTATCGCTTCGCGCGAACGCATCCACTCGCTCGTCGAGACTTGCACCTTTCAGGAGATGGACGCGGACATGGTCAGCGTGGACGTTTTGAAATTTGCCAGCTACAAGAGTAAGCTCGAACGTGACAAAAAAGCCACGATGCTCAAAGACGCCGTCGTCACCGGCATCGGCAAAATCGGCACACATCAGGTCGCCCTCGGCGTAATGGATTTTCGCTTCATGGGCGGTTCCATGGGCGCGGTCGTCGGTGAAAAACTGACGCGCCTCATCGAACGCGGCACGGAAGGTCATTGGCCGGTTATCATTATTTCCACCAGCGGCGGCGCCCGCATGCAGGAAGGTGTATTTAGTTTGATGCAGATGGCGAAAACGTCTGCCGCGCTAGCGGTCCACGGCCAGCAGCGTTTGCCCTACATCAGCTATTTGACGAATAATAGTTACGGCGGCGTGATGGCCAGCTACGCAGCACTGGGTGATTTGAACATCGCCGAACCGGGCGCGATGATCGGTTTCGCTGGACCGCGCGTCATCAAAGACACCACACACGCGGATTTGCCGCCAGGCTTTCAGACGGCGGAATTTCTGCTCGACCACGGTTTGATTGACACCATTATTCCGCGCAAGGAAGCCAAAGAAAAACTCATCCGCTTGCTGGACTATTTCGCCGCCGGAAAAACGAACATCAACGCCTGAAGCGAGAAATCATTTTTAATCAAGCCGCTGTCTTGCGATTGACAGCGGCTTTTTATTTTCGGAAATTCTGCAACTGATTTCACCCCAACCAAAATGAGCAACGCCATTTCTACCGAATCCTTGCAACAAGCTGGCCGCACCTTCCCGCCGTCGCCGGAAGTCATCAAGCACGCCTTGATCAATTCCGCGCAATACGACGCCATGTATGCGCGCTCCGTCAATGACTCGGAAAATTTTTGGATGGAGCAATCCACCACGCTCGATTGGTTCAAGCAACCGACGCACGCACGTAAGTTTGAGTGGAACACCGACAAGCGTATCATCAAACATACGTGGTTCGAGGACGGCGAACTCAACGTCACCGTCAATTGTCTCGATCGCCATCTCAAAACCATCGGCAACAAGACGGCCATCATCTGGCAGGGCGAACCTGAGGAAGATGTGAAGCACATCACCTACGCCGAGCTTTATAAAGATGTCTGCAAGTTCGCCAACGTCCTCAAATCGCTCGGTGTATCGAAGGGAGACCGCGTCGCGATTTACATGCCGATGATTCCCGAAGCTGCCGTAGCCATGCTCGCCTGTGCGCGCATCGGTGCGATTCATTCCATCGTCTTCGGTGGTTTTAGTTCCGATTCGCTAGCGGGCCGCATCAATGATTCCGAATGTAAATTGCTCATCACCGCGAACGTCTCGCTCCGCGCGGGAAAATCACTCGCGCTCAAGAAGCTTGCCGACGCCGCGCTCACGCACACGCCGAGCATCCAGAAGGTTGTCGTCGTAAAACGCAACGATGAGCCGTGCAACATCGTCGCCGGACGCGATGTGTGGTATCACGAATTGATGGCGAAAGCTTCCGCCGAATGCCCGGCAGAAAAGATGAAGGCCGAAGATTATCTCTTCATCCTTTACACCTCCGGTTCTACCGGCAAACCCAAGGGCGTCGTCCACAGCACCGCTGGTTATCTCCTCTGGAGCGCCATCACGCACAAATACGTTTTTGATATCCACGAGAACGACGTTTATTTCTGCACCGCCGACATCGGTTGGGTGACCGGCCACAGCTACGTCGTTTACGGTCCGCTCTGCAACGGCGGCACCACGCTCATGTTCGAGGGCGTGCCCACCTATCCCGACGCCGGACGCCTCTGGAAAATCGTCGAAAAGTTCAAAGTGAATTCCTTCTACACCGCACCCACCGCCATCCGTGCGTTGATACGCCTCGGCGATGAATTCCCAGCGAAATACAACATGTCTTCGCTCCGCGTGCTCGGTTCCGTTGGCGAACCCATCAATCCCGAGGCGTGGATGTGGTATTACAAACACGTCGGCGGCGAACGTTGTCCCATCGTGGACACGTGGTGGCAGACCGAAACCGGCGGACATCTCATCACGCCGTTGCCCGGCGCGCACACGCTCAAACCCGGCAGCGCCGGACGCGCCTTCTTCGGCGTGGAACCCGTTGTCCTCCGCGACGACGGCTCCGAATGCAAACCGAACGAAGGCGGCAAACTTTGCATCAAGAAACCGTGGCCCGGCATCATGCGCACAACGTGGGGCGACCACGACCGTTTCATCAACACCTACTTCGCCACGTTCAAGGACATGTATTTTACCGGCGACGGCTGTCGCATTGACGCCGACGGCGACTACTGGTTGCTCGGCCGCGTGGACGATGTCGTCAATGTCTCCGGCCACCGCATCGGCACCGCCGAAGTCGAGAGCGCGCTCGTGAGCCATCCCAAGGTGGCCGAAGCCGCCGTCGCGCCCATGCCGCACGACATCAAAGGCCAGGCGCTCTACGCGTTCGTGACGTTGAAAGACGGCATCAACGAAAGTGACGAGTTGAAGAAAGATCTCGCGCTCCACGTCCGCAAAGAAATCGGCGCCATCGCCGTGCCGGATAAAATCCAATTCGCGCCCGGTTTGCCAAAGACGCGCTCCGGTAAAATCATGCGCCGCATCCTGCGCAAGATCGCCGAGAACCAGACCGACCAGATCGGCGACGTCTCTACCCTCGCCGACCCGCAGGTGGTCGAAGCGTTGGTGAAGGGGAAGCAGTGATTTAACAAGCAAACCTCATTGCCGCTGTAATTCGGCGAATAATTCCTTAAACTTGTTTGCATGAACTACCGCACGCTTGGCCGCACCGGCTGGAAAATCTCTGAAATCAGTTTTGGCGCGTGGGCCATCGGCGGTTCGTGGGGCAACGTAAGCGACGAGGAATCGCTCGCTGCACTGCACGCCGCGCTCGACGGCGGCGTGAACTTCTTTGACACCGCCGATGTTTATGGCGACGGCCGCAGCGAACGTCTGTTCGCCAAATTAAAAAAAGAGCGGAAGGAAAAATTTTACATCGCCACCAAAGCTGGTCGCCGTTTGCCGAAACAAACGGTCGAAGGTTACAGCCGTAAAAATCTGACCGCGTGGGTCAATCGCAGTCTTAAAAATCTGAACACCGACACGATTGACCTGCTGCAACTGCATTGCCCGCACACGGAAGTTTTTTATCGCCCGGAAATATTTGGCATCCTCGACGACTTGGTGAAGGAAGGAAAATTACGGCATTACGGTGTCAGCGTGGAAAAAGTTGAGGAAGCTTTGAAAGCGATTGAGTTTCCCAACGTCCAGTCCGTGCAGATTATCTTCAATATTTTCCGGCAACGTCCGGCGGAATTATTTTTTACTGAAGCGCAGAAACGCAAAGTTGGCATTCTCGCACGCGTGCCGCTCGCATCCGGCTTGCTGTCCGGAAAAATTTCTGCCGCAAGTAAGTTCGCGAAGGACGACCACCGGAATTTCAACCGCCACGGCGCGGCCTTCGATCGCGGCGAAACTTTTTCCGGTGTGGATTTTGAAACTGGCCTGCGCGCCGTCAGCCAATTAAAAAAACTCGTTCCCATCAATGCATCGCTCGCGCAAATGGCGTTGCGCTGGATTCTGGAATTTCCCGCCGTTACCTGCGCCATTCCCGGCGCGAAACGTCCGGCGCAAGTTTTGGAAAACATCGCCGCTTCCGATTTACCGACGCTTTCCAAAGCCACGCTAAAAAAGATTGGCGCAATTTACGACGGCGAAATCAAGCCGCTCGTGCAGCATTATTGGTGAAGCGCCGCTTGCCGCCCTGCCCGCTTTGCGGTAGTTTGCGCGCAATATGGATGCGCCACCTTTTCCGTTTAATTCAACACCGCCACCGGTCATCGCGCCAACGCCCAAAACGCGCAAAAATCGCGGTTGGATGATCACTTCAATCATCCTGGCCGTGCTACTGTTATTTTCCGGCCTAATCATCATCGGACAAGCCGTCGTGCATTCCTTCAGTTTCAATCACAATTTCAAAACTGCTAGCGCGCGGGAAGTCGGTCCGAAGTTGGAAGAATGTATTTTGGAGGACAACGATTCACAGAATAAAATCGCTGTCATCACGGTGAATGGCGTTATTTCCGGTCACGATTATGATGACAACGGCAATAATCAAGTGGACGTCATCAAGGCGCAACTTGATCGCGCGGCTGATGACCGGCATGTCAAAGCCGTCATCTTAAAAGTGGATTCACCCGGCGGCGAAGTGCTCGCATCTGACGAAATTTGCAAAGCCATCCGCGATTTTCAGACCGACGAACCGAACGAAAACGGCAAGCCCGGTCGCAAAGGCAAACCGGTGATTTGCTCGATGGGCAGTCTCGCAGCGAGCGGCGGTTATTATATTTCGTCCGGCTGTCGTTGGATTGTCGCGAACGAATTGACCATCACCGGCAGCATCGGCGTCATCATGCATGGCTACAATTATCGCGGGCTCATGGATAAGGTTGGCGTCGCGCCAATGACCTTCAAGAGCGGTAAGTTCAAAGACATGTTGAGCGGCGAACGTGAGCCGTCCGAAATTCCAGCAGAAGAACGCGCGATGGTGCAAAATCTGATTGAAGAAACATACGGAAGATTCACCAATGTCGTCGCCGAAGGACGCAGCGCCGCACACGCCATCAACAAAAAAGAAGGCGCGGCGCTCGCAGAGGACTGGGCAGACTACGCTGATGGCCGCGTGGTTTCCGGCTCGCAAGCGCTCGACCTCGGACTTGTGGATGAACTTGGCGATTTCGATGACACGGTGGATCGCGCGATGGACATCACGCATCTCAAATCCGTCAACCTCGTCGAATATCGCGAGCGTTACGACCTTTCGAATTTTCTTTCGATGTTCGGCCAGAGCAGCAAAGCCCACGACATCAAACTCGACCTCGGTGTCGAAGCTCCGAAATTACATGCTGGTCTGATGTATTTTCTCTACCAACCATAAACGTGAAAAACGTCAACGTCATCAATCATCCGCTCGTGCAGCACAACCTCGCGCGCTTGCGCGATGAGCGCACGCAACCTCAGGAATTCCGCCAATTGCTCAATGAAATCTCGGCTTTGATGACTTACGAAGCCACACGGTCGTTCGCGCTGAAGAAAATCTCCGTCCGCACACCGCTGGAAAAAACCATCGGCGCGCAATTGCAAAACGAAATTGTCCTCGTCCCCATTTTGCGCGCTGGCTTGGGGATGCTCGATGGCATTTTGAAAATGATTCCGCACGCGCGCGTCGGCTTTCTCGGCTTGAAGCGCGATGAAACCACCTTGGCGGCCCATTTCTATTCCAAAAGTCTGCCGAAGAATTTGCGCGACGTGGAGATCATCCTGATTGACCCGATGCTCGCCACCGGCGGCAGCGCGGTGGCAGCGTTGGAACACTTGAGCGAGCAAGGCGCTAAGAATCTCCGCCTCGTCAGCCTTGTCGCCGCGCCGGAAGGAATCGCCCGTGTGCAAAAAAGTTACCCGAAGTTACCCATCTTCACCGCCGCCATTGACCGCCAGTTGAATAAAATCGGCTACATTCTCCCCGGACTCGGCGACGCCGGCGATCGGCTGTTCGGAACGTAAAACCAAAACCGCCGCCACGGGTGTGCGTAGCGGCGGAAATGTGTGAAGAAACTTTACGGCGCTGGTGGTGCAGGTGGTTTGAACCCAGTGAACAATAAAAAGCCCTGCATCCGGCAAGGACGCAGGGCTTGAATTTTTCAGTTAAACCGCTTTAGCCTTATTGAATCTGCAGGATGCTGATCGTGGCGCTGGGCGCGTTGGTCGGCACGAATGAACCAATGGAGAACGCTCCGGTGGAGACGTTTTTGATGCTGATACTATCGCCCGCCGTGCAATGCTCAATGATCTGTCCGCTCTCGCTACCCGCCTTGCCGCCGCCGAACTGGAAGTAACCCTGATCCACGCCATCGGCGGTGACGAAGGGAGTCGTCGCATCCGAAATGTCCACGCCGATGTTGGCCGGAGCCGGATCACCCAGATCACTGCCATCGGCGTTGATCATGAATTTGATTTCATAAACGCCGGTGGCCGGAATGATAAAGTTGATACCATCCGCCGACCAAATAGTTGAATTCCCGCTGTTCACGACTGAATTCGAGAATTGAATCGAGCCGTTGGCCAATACTTCTCGGGCACCGACGGCATAGGCGTGAATGAAGTTGCTGACCAAGACACCATTCGTGCCGTTGATACCGTCAACACCGTTGATGCCTTGGATACCCTGAATGCCTTGCGGCCCTTGCACGCCAAGGGCCAAATCAACTTCCCGTTCGCCTCTCACATATAGCGCATAGGTGCCGGCGGGCAAGCCGGGCGGCAGCGTGGCCACCAGATTGGATTTGCCCAGTTGATACCAGGACAGCGAGATGCCGCCCAAGGTGACTTTGTTTTTGGGGTCATAAAACCCCTTGTGTGGAATCGTGATGGAATTGCTACTCACCAAGACGCCATTCACCGGTAGAATCGGTCCCGACGTGGCCAGCAACGGCGTGGCGAACAGCGCCAGTGCCATGATACAGCTATATTTGTTTAGTTTCATAATTTTCTGCTTTCTGCTTTTTTTGTTGTTTTGTTATTTTGTTGTTTTTCGGCTTCACCCAAACCACATTTAAACCTGCTGTATTTTTCCGAGCCGGCTTTGTCTGGGTAAATTTTAAGTTGGCATCACGCTGGCACCGCCACGCTCACAGACTGGCTCCACACGCCCACACGGGCGTCGTTCACCTGATAAATGGCGCGGTAGGTCCACACGGTCTTGGTGGCTGGAAACGGCTGCGTATCCGTGTAGCCGGGCGTGGTGTCCATGGTCAGGAGCACAAAGCCTTTGCCATCGCCGCGATCCACTTGGATTTCGCAGCAGTCCAGCCACGCGGCGTAACCGCCCCAACCCCATTTCACCTGCACTTGTCCGCCCACGATGACGACGCTGATGACGGGTTGAATGGTGGTGTATTTGAGGCGTTGTTGTTTGTTTTTGGTTTATTTCATCGTTTTATGACTGACCGAAATTGGCGTAATCTGGGGGAAAAAGGCGATTTTTGGCGAAAATGAGGCGAAAGTGACGGTTTCCCGACGGAAAGTAACGGCTACTTTCGCAAAAGGAACGGCTACTTTCCCGGAAGTGGCGGCTACTTTGGGGAAAGGAATGGTTACTTTGGAGAAAGTGGCGACTGGTTTTAGGAAAGGAACGGCGGCTTTCGCAAAAGTAACGACGGGTTTTTGATTGGGAGCCGTTGCCCGCGACCGAGGCGACGCTGCAAATGAAACTTGAAAAACAGAAAAATATTCGGGCGCGCTACTCGCCGCTAAAGCGGCGAGCCGTGACCGGCGAGCCGTGACCGGCGAGCCAACGCCGGAGCCAAAAAGTTTTTTACGGTGTCCATAAATATACCCGAAGGTGGGACGATAAGACCAAGTTTCCTTAAACCTGTCAAGCGGGCAAATGTAACAAGCCCGTGACTTGCAATTATTTCTTCCGCCACGCGCGATGCAGATTGCCGAATTGAAATTCCACGGACGTCAGCAGTAGCTTTTTCAGGAAAAACGCCAGCGGGATTGCCAGCACGGTGGAAGCCACCACGTCGGAGAGATGATGACATTCCAGCGCGATGCGCGACCACATTACGGCCATGGCATACACCGCTGCGACCACGCCCCAGCCGCGATTAAACAGCCACGCTGCCGTCGCCAATCCCACAGCCGCCGCTGCATGTCCGGATGGAAATGCGCTGAACTTGAACTGGCCGATGATCCAATGGCCATCGTGCCACACGCCATAAAATCCCTGCGGCACGTCATGATTATTCGGACGTGTGCGACCAAATAAAATTCGCAGAATTGTAGCCGCGAGTCCGGTGAGTTCGGAAGTGAGCGCTACAAAAAAGATTTTCGCCGCCAGCGTCGGCCGGTTCACGAGCAGAAAAAAAATTGCGAAGCCGATTCCCCAAATCGCCGCCACCCAACCTTCACCCAGCTTGGAACACCACGAGGCAAAGGTGTGTAAATCTGTTTTTACCGGCACGAGCAACGCGGCATCCACGCGATTATCCAGCAGCCACGCGAGCGCGATGGCCGCAACTCCAGCGACAATCCAGATTCGCGTTTTCCAAAGTGATTTTCCACTGACGGACATGCGCCGAAGGTATGCGTTACGCTTGCAAATAAAAGTCCAAATCGCTAGTGTCCGGCGAATTTCTGAATGAATCCCGCCGCCGCAACCGCACCCAACTGGCTCGATAAACTAGCCGCACGCCCACAGCTCGCCATCGTGCTGTTTTCGCTCGCGCTGCTGCTCGCTGGCAACTGGATTCTGCCGCTGACCGACCGCGACGAAGCGCGTTTCGGCGAAGCGTCGCGCGAAATGTTGCAGCGCGGCGATTACGTCGTGCCGTGGTTCAACGGCGCGTGGCGGCTCGACAAACCGGCTTTAATTTACTGGTGTCAAATCGCCAGCTACGAAGTTTTTGGCGACAATCCGTTTAGCGCGCGTCTGCCGTCCGCACTCTTCACGACGGGAACCGCGCTGCTGCTCGTGCGCTGGGGCAAAAAAATTACCAGCGATAACAAAACGGCTTTAATTGCGGGCGCGATGTTCGTGGCTGGCCTACACGTAGCCATCATCGGGCGCGTGGCAACGGCGGATATGGCGCTGGTTTTCTTCTGCACGCTCGCCGCGTGGAGTGGCTGGGAACTCACGCGTCCCGAACAATTGCATCGAAGACTTTGGTGGTGGATTTTTTACGTGGCACTTGCGCTAGGATTTTTGGCGAAGGGCCCGATTGCTTGGCTGCCGCTTGGCGGAATATTAATCAGTCGAGCGCTACGAAAAAATTCTTTCCAGCTGCCGTTGAATGAAACCGTTGTTGGCCTGACTATCACCATCGCGCTCGTCGCGTTGTGGGGACTGCCAGCGCTGAAGCAGACGAACAATGCCTTTCTCACCATCGGCCTTGGCGAACACGTCCTAAACCGCTCCGTTGGCGTAATTGATAGTCACGGCATGAAAGGCACGCTCGGTTTTCTCGCGCTCGTTCCGCTGTATTTCGTGACGTTTTTCGTGAGTTTCTTTCCGTGGTCTACGCGTGTGCCGTCTGCGTTGCGCCACTGGTGGCCGAAACGCAAACGCGATGACCTCGGCTGGTATCTGCTCGTGCAAGTCATACTTGTCTTCGGCGTATTTTCCCTTGTGCGGACGAAGCTGCCGCATTACACGATGCCAGCATTCCCCTGCCTCGCGCTATGGTTCGCGCGACAAATCGCCAATGAAGGCAACATTTTTACGTGGTTTAGTAAACGTATCATCGCGATGACAATTTTCGTTTTGATACTGACTTTCATCGGTTTTACTTTCGCGCGAAATCATTTTTTAACAAAACAACTTTGGCTGGCGACGCAAACTCACATTCAGCCGCAAACGAAAATCGGCTGCTTTGGCTACACGGAATCGAGTCTCGTTTGGGAATTTCGCAAAGGCACAACCAACCGCATCATGTTGGGCGACATCAAAGCCGCGAAAAATTTTCTAACCAACACGCCGCCGTTCATTCTCGTGCTGCCGACGAAGAATCTGATCGACTTGCCGGACACAAACGGTCTTTTGATTTCCGTCCACGGCCTCGACATGGTGAAATTAAAGAACTGGGATTTGACAGCCATCATCCGCGAGTGAATGTTCCTGCGGATTTAAATTGAATGATGCCGTCATGCGACGGTCAAACTCTGCGACGATGAAAACTTTTTTCTCCACTTTGCTGGCGGTGGGCACATTGAGCCTAGCCGTTGTCGCGCAGCCTACGAATTCTATGAATACAAATAAGATTGAGACCGCCACGCTTGGCGGCGGCTGTTTCTGGTGCATGGAGGCCGTTTACGAACGACTGCCCGGCGTCATTTCGGTGACTAGTGGTTTTGCCGGCGGCCACACGATCAATCCGACTTACCACGAAGTTTGCGGTGGCGACACCGGCCACGCCGAAGTGACGCAAATAACGTTTGATCCCGCCAAAATTTCTTACGCCAAGCTGCTGGAAGTTTTCTGGCAGGCACACGACCCAACCACACTGAATCGTCAGGGCGCGGATGAAGGCACGCAATATCGATCCATCATTTTGTATCACGACGAAAAACAGAAACTTGTGGCAGAAAAATCCAAGCTGGCGGCACAGGCAGAGTCTACCAAAGCCATCGTAACGGAGATTGTGCCGTTCACGAAATTTTATCCGGCCGAGGACTATCATCAGGGCTATTACGACGCTAATTCCAGTCAACCTTACTGTCAGGTGGTCATCACGCCTAAACTGGAAAAGTTGGAGCATAGGAAAGTTATTGAGCCGACTGTGCAGACGCCGAAGTAAGCATTAGTTAAAAACCAACCCGCACATGCGCTTGCAGAGAACTTTGCGGTCGTTTAATTTTTGCGCGTGAAAAAAGCTGGCCGCCCCATCATTCCGCGTAAGACGATTTACCGGCTTTCGATTTATTTACGTTGCCTTGCGCGTCTGCGCGAGAATAGTCTCGGCACGGTTTCCAGCGAGGCCCTCGCCAAAGCCGCTGGCGTTAAGCCTACGCAACTCCGCAAAGATCTCGCCTACTTCGGCACGTTTGGCACCCGCGGTCTAGGCTACGACGTTAGCGAACTTTCCCTGAAAATTTCCGACGAACTCGGCACGTCTAGTTTGCAGCCGGTCATTCTTGTCGGCGTCGGCCATCTCGGTCTGGCGCTCGTTTCCTATCGGGGATTTGAAAAAGAAGGTTTTGAAATTGTCGCCGCCTTTGACACCGAGCCGCGCCGCAAACGCGATAAGGAAATCAAACAACCAATTCTCGGCATGAATGAAATGTCCGCCTTCATCCGCGAACACAACGTGAAGATGGCGATTCTTTCCGTGCCCGCCGCCGCCGCCCAAACCGTCGCCAACCAACTAATCGAGGCTGGTGTCATGGGCATTTTGAATTTCTCACCCATTGTTCTCGCTGTGCCAGAAGACGTGATGGTCAACAACGTCAACCTCGCCATTGAACTGGAAAACTTGAGTTATTTTATCCAGAGCTGAACTAAATCAGCGCGCGGGAGCATTTTTCAAATCCTGCGAAGTCGCCAGAGCAATCACGCGACCTTCGTCGCCAACAGCGCAGTAGAAGTGATAAACCACGCCGTTCCACTTCAACACCCACGGCTTGTGCGCGTAAGTTTTGTCATATGGTTCAGACGGCTCGACTAAATTTTGTCCGTCCCATTTCGTCCAGTGAACCAAATCATACGAACACGCGAACGTGTCGAACGCTTTCGGCTTCCAGCCCGCACCAAAATAAAACATCGTCCACACCTCGCCAATTTTCACGATCTGCGGATCGCCCGTGATGCCATTGGTTTTCGCCTCACCATTCGCGACAACTGGATTTTCCCCGTAGCGATTCCAATTCACCATATCTTTTGAAACCGCCATACCGATACGCTCGTAACCGTTTTTAAATTTTCCGTTATAAAACATCACGAACGGCCAACCGAGCGATTCCGATTCGTCGTGAATGATGCTACTTTTGTAAAGCGTCTTGCGCTCAAAGCTGCGCACGTCGATTTGTTTCGGCGACAACACCGGATTTTCTGGAATGCGATTCCATTCTTTGATCTTCGTCGGAGTTTTCGTCCAAGCAAGGCCGATTGAAAGTGGATCCGTCTCGTAACCTTGTTTCGCGCCGCCGATGTAGGACAACCAGAATTTGCCATCAAATTTTTCTAACTCATGCGTTCCATCCCAGCGATAATCACACAAGGCAACCCCACCATCCGCCTGCCACGCGTCCCAGTCGTTGGTTTTAGCGAACGAAAGAATTTTCCCAAGTTTTTCCCAGTGGAGCAAATCATCGCTGCGCGCAAGAAAAGTTTGGTAGCCAATTTTGTTTGTGATGGCGACATACATCATGAACCAATGATTTCCACTGCGAAAAATGCTCGGACAATCCACAAATTCATTCGTGCCCGCGCCTTTGATGACTACGCCGTATTTGAAAGGCGTTTTGACCTGATCGTAAACTTGCCGCATCGTGTTTGTATCCACTAGTCGGCCTTCGGGAGTGGCTGGAATGACTTCTCGATTCATTGCGCCAGCCAGCAATCGCACCGGGCCAAGCAATCCCGATTTCAACAACGGAGCGTCAGATTTGAAGGGTTGCCACGAACTCCAGGTGAAACGGTTTGTCTCCGCGAGCGCGGCGTCACCAATTAAACGGTTGGGCCAGAGGTTCGCGACTTCGACTTCCAAAATATTTTTGCCAGAGCGGACCGCGCTGGTGATTTCTACGCGGAATGGCCGGCGCCAAGCAATGCCGCAGTCTTTGCCATTCAATTTCACCCGCGCCATCACCTGCACATCGCCCAAATCCAGAAATATTTTCTCATCTGGTTGCGCTGCTTTTGCTGACGGCAACTGGAAGCTGGTTACGTAAGTCGCCGTGCCGGAAAAATATTTCACACCGGCGTTTGCACTGTCGCTCCAGGAAATCAAATTAGTCAGCGTGACTGATGTGGGCGCACCCCAGTGCGGCGGAAAATGCAAACGCCACGGCTCGATGATCTCAAGCAGCGGATGTAATTCATCCACGATGACGGGCTTGGGCGCGGTGCTGGTTTCGCGGAAAACGACGAACGTCGAGTCGCCCGGCGCAAAATTGAGGGTGAGCGATGTTCCGGCCCTGGCTGGATTCACCTTCACTGGCGCGGTGATCCCTCCGGTTTCGGGATTCCAAATTTCCGGGCGAAGCTCGCCCTCCGAAAATTCGCACGTGGCCGTGACGGAATTGGTCGAGCCGTTGGCGAGAAAATAAATCTCCGCATTCGTCGTCGAGCGATGAATCCAATTCAGTGGCACGTCGCTGGTGAAAGGCGGCTGCCGGTCTGCCAGCACGTCATTCGCTAACGAGCCGCCCCAATTCACGGAACCTTGGCCAAATTTATGCGTGATGATTTTCCGGCCGTCGCAATTACCCCAGACTTCGTTGCCAATGGCCGCCACTTCCTCGTCGCACTTCGGAAAATCTTGCAGGCCGGGCGCGGTTTTTGGACGAGGACCAAACACCGTCGCGCCGTCAGCGACGAGCTGTTTTATTTTGCGGGCCAGCGCAGGCGTCATCACGGTTCGTTCCGGCAAAATCAAAACGCGATAACTCATTCCATCCGGGAGCACCAGCCGTCCGTCTTTCACCGACATCCGCTCAATCAAAGTTTCCGCGCTGATTTCATCGTAGCGATAGCCGGCCGGCGGTGGCGGAACCGGCGTGAAATAAGTCTGGTTCGGATTTTCGGGACGAAGGTAACAAAGCTCGGCCACAAATTTTCCCTGCCGCAACATGAACTGGCAGCGCGCCAGATATTCATGCCACGGCTTCGACATTTCCCACCACGTCTGTGTGCGTTCGTAGTGTAGGCCCCACGGCCCCATCGTCGCGCCCGGCACGCGGTTGGTGAACGGCTGGTGCGCGTAGCGGTGGATTACAAAACGATTGATGCCCTGGGCAAATTCAAAATCGCCAAGCGCCTTGATCGTGGCCGGATGTTGCATCCATTTTTCGCGATCATCGGAAGTGAATGCCTCGGCGCCGACAATTGCTTTGCCAGTCGTATGCGCGACCGATGCCATCTGCCGTCCTTTCAATTCAGTTTCCTTTGAGCCCCAGCGCGCATCCGTCCAGAACTCGCTCATCGGCTCATCCGCCGCCGCCGCGAAAGTTCCTTCATCACCAAAATGATTCAGGCTGTAGCCTTCGATGCTCAAGCGCAAACCGTGTTCGTGCGCGAGTTGCGCGAGCCGCCCAGTGTATTTCTCCGCGAGCAATTCTGAAATCGTCTGCGCAAAATCCCAACGGAAGCGCGCCGCCAATTCGCCACCGCCGACGTTGCGGGGAAAGCGCACGATGGTTTTATCACCGGCCTTTTCACGCGTGGAATCCAGCAGGCTCGGCAGAAATAAAATCGGATCGTAACCGCGCCGTTGCTTAAATTCTTCGCGCAACAGCGGTGTCCAGTTCTGCCCGCCGACTTCCCAACTGTCAATGTGCGTCGCCGTCAGCGATTTTCCGGCGAGCGGTCCGGCGCTATTTATCAGCTTCGCCATCATGCCAGCGAAATGCGCGTCCATAGCCTCCGCGCTCAACTTATCGCACTCCAACCCGTTTCCACCAGCGACCGGCGGGCGCGTGCTACTGCCTGTCGTCGTATGGCCGATGCGCTGAATCACCCACTCGCCCGGCGGAATTTCCCAGTTTAATTTTCCGTCCGCCCCTAGCGTTGCGCTCAAATCCAAAACCGATTCGCGAGCGATGGCACCATTGGTAGTTTTAGGAAACGCCAGCACGGCGATGTCGCGATAAAAATTACCGATGGCCACCGTGCTATCCCAGCCGTCACGTTGGCGCACCGGCAATGGCGGACGCGGCAGCACCGCTGAAAAATTCGTCGGGCCGGTGACGCTCACGTTCGTGTTCACGAGCATCTGCATGGAAAGTTCTGGAGTAATCCACGGTCCACTGCTCCCCGTCCAGCCGGGACCGTTTGCCATATTGATTTCCAAACCCAGCCGCGCCGCCTCCGCCACAGCGAATTGAAAAAGACTTTGCCACTCGGGATTCATGAACTCCGCCGTGCCGCGCGGTGGCGGAAATTTTTCCAACACATCCATGATTAGAACACCGCCAATACCCACGCGCTGCATCGCCTCCAAGTCGGCGGTGATGCCGTTGCTAGTGACGTTGGCGTTGTTCCAAAACCAATAGACCCACGGGCGGGCAGCGTCAGGTGGTTTAATAAAATCGCTTTCGAGACTGGCCCGCACAGCAATGGCTGTGGCCGCAAAAGCAAACGCGACAAAAAATCTTTTCAACATACGCGCGCCACTTCCACGCCGAGCAACTTGCCCAGCTTGTCAATCTTGTCTGCGATGTGGCCGACGCCGACCGCGCAATGATGCGCCGGACCGTGTGCGTTCCAATCATTCACAAACTTGCGTGCGCCAATGGAAAATTTGTAACGGCTGTTTGTATTTCCAATTTCCAAAATCGGGCCGGGAACAGATTCGCCTTCGGCCACGAGCAGTTTTAATTTTCCATCGTGCGTTTCCACGACGGAAAGCAATGTGACTGCGCCGTGCTTTACTGACATTTCCACCGAGAGTCCCCTGCCCACCTTACCGTGATAAACTTTCAACGGACGCACTTTGGTTTTTCCCTCGGCAATCTTGATGTGGCCCGGCCCGTCGTGCCCCATCAACACCACGTCATCGGCAAAATCCATCGCGTAATATTCGGTGAATGAGCCGCCGACACCGAAAGTGTCCATGATTTTCATGGCCTGCGCGTTCTTTACTTCGTATTCGCCGGCGACGGGAATGCCGCGCGCGGCGAGCAAAGAATTCCCTAAAATAATTGAACTGATAGCGTCCTCATTTTCTACGTTACCTGTGCCGCTGTAAAAATACGCGAGCGAACCCAAGTCGTGTTCCTTCACCAAACGGTCAAGCGCGACGGATGTTTTTGCCGCGCGTTCGAGTTCGGCCTGAGAGCAATCTGGTTGCACAGCAAAAACTTTTTGAAAATGCGCGACGCGATCTTTGATTTGCTTGGCGGTAACATCCCTGCGCAGTGCGGCAAGTTCATCCACCTCCAGAATTTCCAAATGGCCGCCGAACGTGGCGCACTGCAATGTCGTATCGGAATAAATGTCCAGCATGCCACCGTAATAATGTCCCATCAAACCGAGTCGATTGTGAAACATCGTGTGCGCCGCGCGCGCGGCTTCGATCCACGCATCCACTTCGTTCCAGCAAATCGGATCGTCATGCAGCATTCCAGTAACTTGATGAAAATCTATTTTTGCGCGGCTGAAAACATTGGCAATTTCCGGCACGGGACACGCGGCACAATACGCCAACCAATCGCCCGTCATCGCGGTGCGGTCGCCCATTTGATTAAACTTTTCGTAATCAATCGCGGCGGCGGGCGCGAGGTTCAAAATGATGACGGGAACTTTCGCGCGCTGCACGACGGGCAGAACGGTAGAAGAAAGAGCATAAGTTGTGACGTGCAGAAAAATGACATCCACGTCTGCTTCGCGAAATTTGTGGCCGGCTTCGAGCGCCTTCACCGGATTGTCAATCAGTCCGAGGTTTACGACTTCGATGCCCGGGCGCTCCAATTTTTTCTGGACGGTGCGAACATAACCTTCGAGCCGTGGCTTGAGGCCTTTGAATTGCGGCCAATAAGTATCAAGACCAATGCCGAATAGTCCGACGCGAAGTTTGCGTTTCATTAGAAAATTATCCGGAAATAAGAATCGTATTGGCGTATTGCGTCGTGTCGCCGGTGCGAATCAAACCGATGGCGTGCGGGATGCGTTTTTTGAATTCGACGTGCGGTTCGTATTTTGTCGGCATACCTTTCAACGCGGCGGCGAATTTCACGCGCGTGGCGGGCGAATTGTTCTTCAAAAATTCTTTTGCTTGAAACGCCTCGGTGAAATTGTGATTGGCGCGCACGGCGGCGATGAGTTGCAGCACGGTCGGCAAATCGTCCACGACGGAAATATCCACCGTCTCAATCATCGGCCAGAACGGAAAGCCGCGATCGGCGATGACGAGCGCGTTGGTGTGGCGCACGCGTGCTAGTAACGAGAGGATTTGCGGATTGAGAATGCCGTGATTAATCATGACGGCAATCTAGCGATGAATTCGTCCGCCGCCAAGAAAAACGGCACTACCCAAATCAGGGATACACGAGCCGGAAGAAGACGCTGCCGTTGGTAGCGTTCATGGGCAGAATCATTTGATTAGTGTTGCTGGAATTTGCGACGGTGATCCAATTAGTGCCGAGGCCGGTCGCGAGATTGTTGGTTTGGGACTGCAAACGCCAGCCGGTGTGGTCGGCGCTCCAGTTGAATTGCAGTTGGCTGCTGACAAGATTGAAGCTAAGCGGAGTTGGCGCGGTGGAAACGGGGCGGGCGCTGACGGAAAGTGAATTAGTGCTTTCGCCAGCAGAGTTTGTGGCGGAAATGGCGAAGTAATACAGCGTGCCGTTGCTCAAGCCGGTGTTGATAAAACTGGCGCCGGTCAGGTTGGTCACCGTCGTGTAAGCTCCGCCGAATGTCGTCGCGCGTTTGAGATTGTAACTGTCCGCGCCAGCAACCGGATTCCAACTCAAACTGACTTGGGCATCGCCAGCGGTGGCAATTAAATTAGTCGGCGTGGCAGGAACGATGGCGAGCGAAGAAATTTCCGTCGCGCTCAAAGCGCGGTTGTAGATGCGGAATTCATCTACGCTGCCGGAAAAAACGGGATCGCTCCATTGCGATTTGCCGAGGTAATTCGTGACGGTGTTGCCCAAAGTGGACGGATGAATCGTCATGCTGGTGTTGGTTCCCACCGGCACGCCATCAATGTAAAGCACGCCGATGATGCCGGACAAAGTCACAGCGAGATGATGCCAGACGCCGGTGGAAAGAACGGCGGCATTGTTAATCTGCTGTTCACCGGCACTGGAATTTGTGGTGATGGCGAATCGCACGGTGCTACTCCCGCTCGCGGGCGCGAGGAACATATAATTAGTCGTGCCTTTGCCAAAATCAAAGATGCGCGCCCACGTGGCGTTGGCATCTACTTTCACCCACGTCGTGATACTAAAATCGTTGAGTGAACTGACGAGGCCAGTCGGAAAACTGGCGTAGCTGGTGGCCGCGGCGTTGAAATGAATGGCGTTATTAAATTTGCCAGCAACCCAAGTTGCGCCCGCCGCCAACGTGGCGTTGTGTGCGCCAGTGACATCGGCTGCCGTCGTGCCGCTGGTTTCATCAAATTTCCAGTAGCCATACAAATCAAATGGTGTGGCGCTGGCAGAAGGGCTGTTCGTGCCTTCGCCACTGACATTCAACGTGGAGACGACATAATAATATGTAGTGCCGCTCGTCACGCTGGGATCAGAAAAATTTGTCGTCGTCACGCCCGCGGCGATAAGCGTGTAAGGGCCGCCGTTCACGGTCGCTCGCTTGATGTGATAACTCGCGGCAACGGGCGCGGCGTTCCAATTCAAATTCACTTGCAGGACGCCAGCGCCGACGGTCGCCGTCAAGTTGGTCGGCGACGCGGGCAACGCAGGCGGATTGAATAATGAATTTATTTCCGTAGAACTCAACGCGCGGTTGTAGATGCGAAAATCATCTACACTGCCAATCAGGTTCGGGTCGGACCATTGTGATTTGCCAATATAATTTTGCGTCGTGCTGCCTAAATTTGCCGGATGCAACGTCATCGCGCTGTTCGTGCCGACGGGTGCGCCATCAACGAAAAGCACGCCGGTGTTGCCGGACAACGTCACCGCAACGTGATGCCAGACGCCGGTCGAAAGCACGCTGGGGTTGTTGATCTGCTGTTCGGCGCCGGTGGACGCAGTGGTGATGGCGTAACGCATCGTGCTGCCAACGGTCGGCGCAAGAAACATATAATTACCCGTGCCGGTGCCGAAATCGAAGAGCCGCGCCCACGCGTTATTCGTATCCACTTTCACCCACGTCGCGATGGTGAAATCGCTCAACGCGCTGACAAGTCCGGCAGGCAAACTGACGTAACTATTGACCGTGCCGTTGAGATGCACGGCGTTGTTGGTTTTGCCAGCAATCCAAGTTGCGCTCGTGGCGGCCAGCGTGCCGTTGTTCGTGCCGGCGGAGTCGGCGGCATTCGTGCCACTGGCTTCGTCAAATTTCCAGTAAGAAAAAAGATCCAACGGCGTTACGCTGACGGATGATGACGCCGCACTTTCACCAATCGAGTTGACGGCGGAAATTATGTAATAATAAGGCGTGCCGTTTACGAGACCGGCGTCGGTGTAAGTGGGCGCTTTCACGCCGGTGGCGATGGTCGTAAAAGTTCCGCCGCTGACAGTGGCGCGTTTGACGTTGTAACTAACCGCCGCTGGCGAACCATTCCAACTCAAAATGGATTGCGTGTTGCCCGCTATTGCCGTCAATCCAGTCGGAGCCGTGGGCGCATTGACCACTGGTCCGTCCAACTCGATACAATCGTAAGGCCAACTCGCACTCAACCACGGTCCGGAATCCGACGAGCCGCTTACTGGATTAATCCATAGTGTGTTTTGCCCAACCACGAGTGCGCTGGAAGGAATGCTGAAAGTGTAGAGATAATTGTTTCCACGATAACTGCCGATGGTGATGCTGCGCGTGCTCGGCTGATTCGGCGCGGATGAAAACGAGGAATTGTAACTGTTGACCGAGACTTGTGGTCGCGCGCCGATGTAAGCGCAGGTTGTGCCGATGCGCAATGTCAGCGTAGTAATCTGGCTGGCGGTCAGATTAAATTTAATTGTGCCGGGACTGTTCGTGGCGCGAAATTGCACGCACGGAAATTGACTAACGTTATTGCTTTCCACCACGAATGCGCCCGGCGCCCAGTTACTCATCCGCACGTCGGAAGGGTGCATCGTGTTCATCTTATCCGCGTTCAACATGCCCGCTGGTGTGCCATCCCACTCGCCAATTTTTCAAATGAACGTCGGCGTCGTTTCCGTCGAAGTGAGATTCAATGTGTTAGTCGTATTTGCGGTCACCACGACGGAAGCCGTGGCTACGGCGAATTCTTGTTTGTAAAGTGTCGCGGTGTAAGTGCCGGGGATCATCAGCGGCGTGATGTAACTGACATTTGTCGCGGCGACCGTCCAGTATTGGGCATTGGCATTGGCAAATCCGACCACAGGTTGAAAACCAGTCGGCACGCCCGCGAGCGTGCCACTGACCGCGCCGCGATTGGTGTTGCTAACCCAATTCGTCAGGTTCAATCCCGCCGCATCAATCCACGAATAATCAATGTTCGTGCTCGGTTGACCGCCACCATTAAAAACCAGCGTGTAAGGTCCGTTTAAAATATTGGTGCGAAACGCTTCAGTTTGCGCTTCGCCGTAATTCACGATGTAGGTGATTTCCTGATCGCTGCCACATTGGTTCAGCAAGCTGCGATAAAACGGACCGCCCGAATCGCCTTCGTGATTGTCGCGCACGATATACACGCCGACGTTCGTGCCAGTCGCGCCGATGTAAGACCAGTCCATGAGCCGATGATTCGAATAATGCTTCGAGCGCGTCGTGCCGTCGGCCATTCCAAAAATATCGGATGACTCAATCGCGCCGGTGTTGTTGCGTATGTCCGACGGCGTCGGGCCGTTGGACAATAAGTTGGAAGGAATGCGAACGATGTAGCGGCACAAACCCAAAGTGTCGGGCTCGGTCGTAAAACTGGTCGCCATGTAGATGTGCGGATAACCGTTGCGCGCAATATAATAATGCGTCAACACCCCCTGCCCGCTTGCGGGCGCACCACCCACGACGGTGATTTTAATGTAATTGGTTCCGTAAACTGTGGCACTAACGGAAACCAGATTCGTATAGCCGTAAAGAAAATCGAAGCCGGAATTGATCTGCGAGCCACGCGACTGATCCTGATATTCCACGCCGTTGTAAACCAGGCTCATCAAATCGCCCGCCGACTGAGTGCTCACGCCATTGTCCGTGCGGCGAACTTTAAAGACGAGCCCGGCACCGGTGTCCACGGCATAATTATCGGAATTGGTCGTCAGGCCAAACGCGCCCCAAGCCCGCCCCGGAATTAACAAGCAACTCATCAAACTAAAAACAAAAAAACAGCCTCGCGCCCGACGCATTAGGCCGGTCAGGAAACTGGCACAGCAATTGAAATTAGCCGTCCGGCAGCGGCCGCTTTCATGTTCAAAAATAATCACGGGATTGGGCAACAAAGTGCCACACAAAGTCACCACCCGCTATCCATAGAATTGGTGACAGCGTTGAGGAAACTGTCGCCGCGCAAAAATAATTTTTCGCTCGCGTCTTAATTTTTCAACAGCGACCGGCCCAACTTCAAAAGCTTTTGCGCATCCGCATCCGACTTCGCTTCGGCGTAAATGCGCAACACTGGTTCCGTGCCCGAACCGCGCAACATCAGCCACGTCGAATCTTCGGCAACAAATTTTACACCATCGCGCGAATCCACTTTCACCAACGGCGAGCCGAGAAGTTTTTTTGGCGGATGTGTTTTGAGAATATCCATGAGCTCAGCGCGTTTCTCCAATGGATATTGCGCGTCAAATCGCGCGTAACGATGCGGGCCAAATTCCTTTTCCAGTTTTGCGTAAATCTTGTTTACGGAAATTTTTTCCATCGCCAGCATCTCCAGCAAAAACAAGCCCGCCGCCAGTCCATCGCGTTCAGGAATGTGATTCGCAAAGCCGACCGAGCCGCTTTCTTCTGCGCCAAACAGCGCGCCGGGCTTCATCATTTCCGGAGCGATAAAGCGGAAACCGATACCGACTTCCGTGAGCGGCAGATTCCACGCGGCGCACATTTTGTCCACCATCGCGGTCGTGTTAAAAGTTTTGGTCACCACGCCGCGGCCGCCGCGATTGCGCACGAGATGATGCAGCAACATCGCGATGACTTGCTGATTGGTGAATGGTTTGCCGCGACCATCCATCGCGCCGATGCGATCCGCATCGCCATCGGTTACTAAACAAATGTCATGCGGATTGCGCCGCAACTGCGCGCTGCCGAGCACATAATTTTTCGGCAACGGTTCTGGGCAAATGCCACCGAACAAAATGTCGTGCGCACCGTTCAGTGTCGTGACTTTGCAATTCGTTTTGGCAAGCAACGTTTCAAAAACTCCCGCGCCGACACCGAACAACGCATCGTGTGCGACGCGCAATTTGGATCTGGCAATCAACTTGAAATCCACGAGTTTTTTTATCGCCGCAAAATGCGCCGGCCTGATGTCGGCAGTTTTTTGTTTTGAATTTTTAGTTTTTAGTTGCGGCAGATTCTTATCCAAAAGATTTTCCACAGCTTTGCATGTCGCCTCGTCGCTGCTGCCGCCGAAATGCGATTTCAACTTGAATCCATTGAAGATTGGCGGGTTGTGGCTGGCGGTAATCATCACACCGCCGACTGCACCAAGATTTTTTACCGCGTAGGAAACGCACGGCGTCGGCGTCGGCTCCGGCGTGAGGATGACCTGAAAATTATTTCCCGAGAAGACTTCAGCGGTGATTTGCGCGAATCGGTCGGAGAGAAATCGGCGGTCGTAACCAATGATTACTTTGGGTTCGCGCCGGAAAATTTTAGACTTGGGATTCGAGATTTCTGACTTCCAGAAATCAGCCGTGGCTTGTGCGACGCGGGCGACGTTGGCAAAAGTAAAATCCTCCGCAATGACTGCGCGCCAACCGTCGGTGCCAAATCGGATTTGGCTCATAAAAGTAGCGCCGGGTCGGAAACGGATGGAACTTTTAAATCGGCCAACGCGGGATCGTTGTCGTGCGCAATTTTCCGCATCTTGGTGATGGCGGTTTTCAGACTGCGCGCGCCGAACAAACTGGTTCCTGCCACAAACGTATCCGCACCGGCGCGGGCACATTCGGCGACGGTTTGATTATTGATGCCGCCGTCCACTTCGAGACGGTAATTTAATCTGCGTTCACGCCGCCACGCGTCGGCCTGCTGGATTTTTGGCAGACATTCGTGAATGAATGTTTGCCCACCGAAGCCGGGATTAACGGTCATCACGAGGAGCAAATCAATCTTGTCTAGATACGGCTGCGCAGCGGTGATGGCGGTGGGCGGATTGACGGCGAGGCCAACTTTTTTGCCGAGTTGTTTAATTTTCCAGATGAGCGGCAGGACTTGTTCACCGAGTTCAACGTGGATGATGATTTGATCAGCGCCGGCTTTGACGAATGGTTCCAATAAAATTTCCGGTTTGCCGCACATGAGGTGAACGTCGAAAAAAAGTTTTTTGGCGTGCGGACGAACCGCCGCGACGACTGCCGGTCCAAAAGAAATGTTCGGCACAAACTGGCCGTCCATGATGTCGAGATGCAGCCAGTCGGCACCGGCGCTTTCGGCGCGCGCGGCTTCCTTGCCCAGTCGGGTGAAATCAGCGGCGAGGAGTGAGGGCGCAATAATCATGTGTTAAAATTTCTGCACTGATTTTAAGTTGCCCGGCGGGAACTTAAAATTAAAAACTAAAATTAATCCAACTTGGTGTCGAGACAGTTGCGGATGGTTTTTGTGAGCGTCTGCGGCAAATAAGGTTTCTGCAGATACTGGATGCCGGGGTCGAGTTTGAAATCTTTGCCCAGCGTATCGGCACCGTAACCGCTGGTGAAAATCACTTTCATCTTCGGGTTATCCGCCCAAATTTTTTGTGCCACTTCGCGTCCATTCATGCCGCCGGTCATGATGACATCGGTGAAGACAAGTTTGATTTCGTCTTTGTATTGCGCCCAAATCTGCAACGCACTGGGGCCATCCACGGCTTCAAAAATGCGGTAGCCGTGGCGGCGAAGTTCGCGGGACACGAAGTCGCGCAAGTCGCGTTCGTCCTCGACGACAAGAATGGTTTCGGTGCCACCGCGCTGACGCAGTTGCGTATCGGTATGTTCCGGTGAAGTCACCGGCGCATTGGTCGCGGGCAGAAAAACATGAAAGACTGTGCCTTTATCCAACACGCTCTCAACCTGCACCCAGCCGTGATGTTGTTTGACGATGCCGAAGACGGTTGCGAGACCGAGGCCAGTTCCCTTGCCAAGTTCCTTGGTGGTGAAGAACGGCTCAAAAATGCGCGTTAAATTTTCCGGCGGAATGCCGCAACCGGTGTCGGAGTGGCTGATGCACACAAAGCTGCCAGGACGGGCATCCAAGACTGAGGCGGCGTAGTTGCTATCAATTTCGCGACGGCTCACGCGAATGGTGAGCTGCCCGCCGCGCGGCATCGCGTCGCGGGAATTGACCGAGAGATTCAACAAAACTTGTTCCACCATGCCGGGGTCAGCTTCTACAACGGCTGACTCGCCACTGAAATTAATTTGCAGCGTCACGTCCTCACCGAGCAACCGGTCAATCATTTCGGACATGCCGCTCACGAGTTGGTTCAAGTCAATCGGACGCGGGCTGGCGACTTGCTTGCGGCCAAACGCGAGCAGTTGCCGCGTGAGGCCGGCGGCGCGTTCGGACGCCTGTTTGATTTGCTGCGCGGAGACGAGCGCCTTCGGATCAAGCGACTGCATCGTGAGCAACGTCGCATGGCCAAGAATGACGGTGAGAATATTGTTGAAGTCATGCGCGATGCCGCCAGCAAGCTGCCCGATGGCTTCCATCTTCTGCGACTGGCGCAATCGTTCTTCCAATTTTTTCTGCTCGGTAATGTTGCGAAACAAACTCAACAAGAGGCGCGGCCGACCGCCGAGTTCGACATAGGAGTCGGTGATTTCAAACGTCACCGTCCGACCGTCGTGCAGCGTGAAATCTTTTGCACGCTTGCCCGTCAGCTTGCCCGACAGGAAATTTTCGCGGTGCGCCAGCAGCATTTTCTCCCAGTCCGCGTGTCCATCGTAAATGATCGTAAACGGTTTGCCTTCAAGTTGGCGACTTGGCAGTCCAACCAAAATACAGAACGCTTCGTTCACCGCCACAATGCTGCCGCTCTCATCCGTAAGCCGCATGCCGTCAAGTGAATTATCCCAGACGGAGCGAAATAAAGTTTCCGAACTGCGCCGCGCCGTTTCCACCGCGAGCCGCTCGGTGATGTCGCGAACGTGAAACAACAAGGCGGGCTGGTTTTCAAATTCCACGCGCACCACGCGAATTTCCACCGGCACGGAACGCCCGTCGGCGCGACGGCTTTCGCTTTCAATCCAAGAAATTTGCCCGTTGGCCAGCTTATGAAATTCTTCCCGCGCTTTTTCGCGGCGCTCGGCCGGCACGAGTTCCTCAATGGCGTTTTTGCCGATGAGCCAGTTGCGTTCCACACCGTGCAAGGTGCAAGCGGCACGGTTGGCATCCAGCACGTTGCCCTGCAAGTCCTCTACGAAAATGGCGTCGGGCGAATTCTCAAACAATTCGCGAAACCGCCGCTGGCTGTGGCGCAATTCTTCTTCCGCGCGAATACGTTCGAGCGCACCGCTACATTGGTCGGCCAAAGTTTGCAGCGTGTGCAAATCTGCTTGTGTGTAACTGCCCGACATCCGGCTCTGGATGAACAGCACGCCAATGACGACTTCGCCTTTACGAATCGGCGCAATCATTGTCGTGCCGTCTTTGTCGCCCGTTTCATCAGCAGAAATTAATTCCGCCCCGCGCGCAATGACGCGTTGCACCAGCGCGTTCGCCGTCTTCGGTTGCGTTGACGAGGGAATCTCCACGCGCTGGCCTTCGATGGTCGTGATGGTCAGGAGCGAAACCACTTCGTCCTTTTCCACATCAAACAAATCCAGCGCAAAATCGTCCCACCGAAACAATTCATCCGCCGCCTCGCAGATGAACATTCCCGCCGTGGACGGAATGCTCACCGCGCTCAATTGATGGCTCAACTTGCCGAATACCGCGTTGTGATGCGCCGTGCGGCGGCGATCCGTCACATCCGTCGCCATCGTCAGCGCGCATAACCGGCCACGGAAGGCCAGCGGCGTCCAGACCACTTCCATGTCCATCGCGCGTCCGCTCTTGTGCCGATGCCGCCACACAATGCCCTGACTCTCGGCGTCCCAGACGGAATTATTATCGTGCCGGTCGCGCTCCGCCACCCGCAGATCCACCAGCGTCATCGTCAGAAATTCTTTCTGGCTGAATCCGTAATGCGTGATGGCCGATTCGTTGACTTCGACAATCGCCAGTGTTTCCAGATCAAACACCCACATCGGGTGCGGGTTACCATGAAAGAGCAGCCGGTATTGTTTTTCGCTCTGGCGCAATTCTGATTCCGCCAGTTCGCGCCGCAACCGTTCCGCCGCCTCGGCCACGGCGCGCAAAATGGACGACGGCAACCGCTCGCGATTTTGTTTGAGGACGTAATCTGTCGCGCCCGCCTTGAGACTTTCAATCGCCGCTAATTCACCAATCGTGCCGGACAGTAAAATAAACGGCGTCGTCGGAAATTTTGCGCGCACCAACCGTAGCGCCTCGATGCCGGTGAAATCCGGCAACCGGAAATCCGCCAGAATCAAATCCCATTTCTCCTTCGTCAATAAGGTGGTGAACTCATCGCGCCCGGTCGCCAGCGTGACGTTGGCTGAAACTCCCTCGTGCGCGAGTTGATCGCACACCAGCTTGGAATCCTCCGGATTATCTTCCAGATGCAGAATGCGGAGTGGTTGGTTCATGCCGGATGTTTGCAGAAATACTTCCCCACAAACAAGCAGCCCGCCGCCCAAAAGTAAAGCGGGATGATACAGCGAGTTCACGCTCGTTTTCGCCGTTGACATTCCGCCGCGTTTCACTAGGCTTTGCGGCTCTTTAGCAAATCAATTGATCGTTTTATAAATTATGCCGAACACGAAGTCAGCCGAACGCCGGATGCGTAACAGCCAGCGCAAGAACCTCCAGAACAGCAGCGTCAAATCCAAGTTGCGCCGCACCGAAAAAGAATTCCGCGCCGCCGTCGTCGCCGGCAAAACCGAAGAAGCCGTCAAGCTTCTCCCTGGCGTCCACTCCGCCTACGACAAGGCCGTCAAAGTTGGTGCGATCTCCCGCCCCACGGCCAACCGTAAGAAATCCCGCCTCGCCGTCTCCATCAAGGCGGTCAAGCCGGTCGCCAAAAAGTAAGCGGCCACCGCATTTCGTAATTTCCTTCGCCCGCACGCTCTGGCTTAATCGCCGTTCATGCGGGCTATTTTCATTTTCACGATCGCAGCAATTTCGGCTTTGACCGCTCAGGGCGGCGAAACTAATTTCACGCCGCTGGCGTTATCCGGCCAGACCTTCATCCACGACCCCTCCACCATTGTGCGGGACGGCGCGCGGTTTTACATCTTTGGCACCGGCCCCGGCATCCGCACCAAATCCTCCACCGATTTAATCAACTGGACGATGGGCGATCCCGTTTTCGCCACGCCGCCGGCATTGACGACCAATGGCGAGGCCGGCTTCGATGGTCAAATTTGGGCGCCGGACATCGTCCGCGTGCAGGGTAAATTTTTTCTTTATTATTCCGTTTCGCTGCCGAGCACACAAACTTCCGCCATCGGCCTCGCCACCAATCCCACGCTCGACGACACCGCCACCAATTTCCTTTGGACCGACCACGGCGAAGTCATTCATTCAATCAAACATAGCGCCTACAACACGATTGACCCCAGCGCCCTCCTCGATACCGACGGCAAACTCTGGCTCGCCTTCGGCTCCTACTGGCAGGGAATATTCCTGACCGAACTCAATCCCCGGACCGGCCTCCGTTTTTCCACCAACGCTCCGCTCTACCACCTCGCGTGGAACCATTCCATCGAAGCCGCGTGCCTGACGCATCACGCCAATTACTATTACCTCTTCGTCAATTGGGGTGAATGTTGCAAAGGCACGAATAGCACCTACGAAGTCCGCGTCGGGCGCGCCAAGAAAATCACCGGACCGTATCGCGACCGCGACGGCCACGCCTTGACCGACGGCGGCGGCTCACCCTTCTTGCGCAGCCACGGACCCTACATCGGCCCCGGCCACATCGGCATCCTGCGCGAAGGCGACACCACTTGGTTCAGCTACCATTATTACGATGCCCAAACCAGCGGCCGCTCCCGCCTCGCCCTCGGCAAAATTGACTGGTCCAGCGACTGGCCCGTGCCGGTGAAGTAATTTGAAACGCCAAGCTGTTGTCAGCGCACCGGGCAGCGGCGTTTACGTCTTCGACCTTGGCGTCTTGGCGTGAAACTGTTTAATCGCGCGGATTGAACTTCGATTCCTTGGCGAGTTGTTCCCACAATTTCTTTTGGACGTCAGAAATTTTTGCAGGCACAACGATTTTGGTGGCGACAATCAGGTCGCCGGTTTTGCCGAGGCCGCGTCCGCGCACGCGGAGTTTCTGGCCGCTGGCGGTGCCGGCGGGAATCTTGATATTCACTTTGCCGTCGAGCGTGGGCACGGCGATCTCCGCGCCGAGCGCGGCTTCCCACGGCGCAAGTTCGAGTTCGTAAATGAGGTTGTGGCCGTCCACTTCAAAGTCGGGATGTTTGGCGAGGCGAACGCGCAGATACAAATCGCCGCCGTTCTCGCCGCGTCCGGCGATGCGGAGTTTCTGGCCCTCGGTGATGCCGGCGGGAATCTTGACTTGCTGCGAATCGGTGCGGTTCTCGTGCCGCACGGTGACGGTGCGGACGGAGCCAGCCTTGGCTTCTTCGAGGGTGACCATGATGTCGCCTTCGATGTCGCGACTGGGTTCTTCCACTTGGCCGCCGGGAAAACCGCCGCGCATGCTCGCGCCGCCGCCGCGCCGTTGGCCGCCGAACATCTGTTCAAAGAAATCGCTGAAGCCGGTGCCTTGAAATTCAAATTCCACA